>JAEEGL013187829.1_pt1 | contig 71804 bp, 64 predicted proteins | sample 9134231 | NCBI WGS metagenome assembly JAEEGL01 (sample SAMN16246548, study PRJNA631951) | gut metagenome | biome: gut microbiome; feature: rumen; material: fiber-attached | host: Bos | place: Iran: Karaj | collected 2018-10
CTCTCCCTTGATACCGCGGATACACTTGCCTTCGCACTGGCTCTCCTGGGGGCATACACGACCGCATACTGCGGGAAGCGCCGATGATTCACTGATCACCTTATATGCTTCTTCAATGTTGCCGTCCTTGACCTGCGCTATAAATGCAGGGATATTGATGGCTACGGGGCAGCCCTTTACACACTGCGCATTCTTGCAGTTGATGCAGCGGGTTGCTTCAGCCATTGCTTCTTCCTGATTATATCCGAGACATACTTCCTCAAAATTCTTTGCTCTGACCTGCGGCTCCTGCTCACGGACAGGTACCTTCTTTAAAACATCAACCTCCATTACGCAAGCGCCTCCTTTGCCTTTGCTTCCGCATCACGATACATTGCGGATCTCCTCATTGCTTCATCAAAATTAACCTTATGTCCGTCAAATTCCGGTCCGTCAACGCAGGCAAACTTAGTCTTGCCTTCAACCGAACAGCGGCAGGCACCGCACATACCGGTACCGTCCACCATTATGGGGTTCATTGAAACCATTGTGTGAATGCCAAGCTTTTCCGTAAGCTGACATACGAATTTCATCATTATCATGGGCCCGATACATACGCAATGATCGTATTCCTTACCCTCTTTGGTTACCAGATCCTCAAGACATACGGTCACCATACCGGTACGTCCGTAAGAACCGTCATCAGTTGTAATATAGAGATTGTCGGTAACCGACTTGAATTCTTCCTCCATGATGAGGATATCCTTGGTCTTTGCGCCTATGATAACATCGGCATTGATGCCGTGCTCCTTGAGCCACTTGACCTGGGGATATACAGGAGCAGTTCCCAGACCTCCTGCTACAAAGACTATCTTCTTTTTCTTTACTTCTTCTATATCATCCGTTACCAGATCGGAAGGCTGTCCGAGAGGTCCCACGAAATCTGCCAGCATATCTCCTTCTTTCATGCGGCTTAAGATCTCGGTACCTGCTCCTATCTTCTGTACGACTATGGTAACGTATCCTTTTTCCCTGTCATAATCACAGATCGTAAGCGGTATTCTCTCTGCCTCTTCATTACTCCTGATGATAATGAACTGGCCGGGCTGGCAGGACCTGGCAACCATCGGAGCCTCTACCACCATCTTAAAGATAATGGGGTTTAAATACTTCATTTCTACTATCTTGAACATGTTCTTTCCTTTCCCCTTAAAACTGCGGAGGCATTATACCTCCGCAGCCTGATTCATCATTTTCCGGAATCAACCGAAATATCTTTTAAGCAGTCCTTCGAATGCTTTTCCGTGTCTTGCTTCATCACGTGCCATCTCGTGAACGGTATCATGAATAGCATCCAGATTAAGAGCCTTAGCTCTCTTTGCAAGATCGGTCTTGCCTGCAGTTGCGCCGTTCTCGGCATCAACTCTCAACTCAAGATTCTTCTTGGTTGAATCGGTAACCACTTCACCCAGGAGCTCGGCAAACTTTGCAGCATGCTCTGCCTCTTCGAAAGCAGCCTTCTCATAATACATACCTACCTCGGGATAGCCTTCACGGTAAGCTACTCTTGCCATAGCAAGATACATACCTACCTCTGAGCACTCACCTTCAAAGTTGGAGCGCAGATCGCTTAAGATATCCTCGGGTACGCCCTTTGCAACACCGACCACATGCTCGGATGCCCATACCTTTTCACCTGCCTGCTCCTTGAACTTCTCAGCCGGCGCATGGCATACAGGACACTCTGCAGGGGGAGTATCGCCTTCATGAACATAACCACATACAGAACATACAAACTTCATACCGTACCTCCTTATAGTTTTATTCAGACCACCATCTATGCCTTCTCCTCGAGGAGAAGGTGGCGCGAAGCGCCGGATGAGGTGTCATTCGTTTATTTTATCTTGAATCGCCCCTACCGTCAAGCGTGACTTGTTCTTTGAGGCGATGGGCAGCTTCGCATTTTTGGCCGGCTGCTGTTTCCTTACATTCTTTAAAATGATCTTTCCGTCTTTCAGATCCAGCATGGTATCCCCGCCGTTTTTCAGCCCGCCGAAAAGCAGCTCGGATACGAACAGTGGCTTGATCTCGCTGTCTATGACTCTCTCTATCTCTCTTGCGCCGTATTCCCTGGTGATGCCCCTGTTCATGATGTGTTCGAGGGCTGCCTTGCTCACATGGAGATTGACCTTTTTGTTTCCGAGGAGTTTCTCCAGTTCATGCAGCTTCTTCTCCGTTATCTGCTCAGCCATCTTTCGACTCATGTGGTTAAAGGTGACTATGGCGCTTAAGCGGTTCCTGAACTCGGGCGTAAAGACGCGCTTTACTTCTTCCATCATCACGGAATCGTTAAAGGAAGCTGCCCCGAACCCTATGGACTGTCTGCCTATCAACCTTGCTCCGGCATTGGAAGTCATAATGATGATAACGTTCTTGAAATCCGCCTTCTGTCCCCTGTTATCAGTAAGGGATGCATAATCCAGCACCTGCAGCAGCACATTGAAGATATCGGGATGGGCCTTTTCTATCTCATCCAGCAGCAGCACACAGTGAGGTGTCTTCCTGATGGCATCGGTAAGCAGACCGCCGTCCTCATAACCCACATAACCTGCAGGAGAACCTATGAGTTTGGAAACCGTATGTTTCTCCGCATACTCACTCATATCAAAACGTATGAATTCTATGCCCAGCTGTCTTGCCAGCACTCTGGCAACTTCTGTCTTACCCACGCCGGTAGGACCCACGAACAGGAAGCCTGCAATCGGCTTTCCTTCCGCAAGCAGCCCTGCCCTTGACATGCAGATAGCATCCACAATTCTTCTTACCGCCTCGTCCTGGCCGAAGATCTCGCTGCTGATCCTTCTGTACAGATCTTTCAGTTTCTCCGTTTCCGACTGGCCCGCGGTGATTGCAGGTATCCTTCCTGTCTCACTCAGCACCGTTTCTATCACATCTTTGCCTACACCCTGGGTCTTTTTGCCTTCAATGGGATGCATGCGTCTGTATGCTCCCGCTTCGTCAAGAAGATCTATCGCCTTATCCGGCAGGAAACGTGAGCCTATATAGTTTTTGCTCAATGCAACGGCATGCTCCAGCACACCCTTGGCATATTTGACTCCGTGGAACTTCTCGTAGTTCTTTCTTAAGCCTTCAAGTATCTTTACCGCCTCTTCTTCATCGGGTTCCTTTATATCCACATTCTGGAAACGTCTCGTAAGAGTGCTGTTTTTTGCAAAGCTCCTCTTATATTCGTCATAGGTAGTGGCTCCGATAAAGCGTATCCTTCCGCCCTCAAGATAGGGCTTTAACATATTGGAGGCATCCATTCCGCCTCCGCCCATGGATCCGGCTCCGACAAGAGTATGTATCTCATCCACAAATACAATGGGATCTTCCAGTTCCTCAAGGGCATCGCAGATATCCATGACTCTCTTTTCAAAGTCACCTCTGTACTGGGTGCCGGCTACAACTTCTGCCAGATCCAGACTGTATATCTTTGCGCCTTTCAATGCCTCAGGCACCTCACCCTTATTGATGCGGTCCGCCAATCCGTATACCACGCTGGTCTTGCCCACTCCGGGTTCGCCTACCAGGAGCGGATTGTTCTTTTCTTTTCTGAGCAGTATCCTGATGATCCTGTCCAGTTCCTTCTCCCTGCCGATCAGCGGATTGTGATCCTCCACCTCTTCATTTAAGAGGCTTGCAAATTCCAGAACAAAATTCTCCGCTGACTCCGTGTCTTCATATTCTTCATCGGGTAAGCCGTTTTCTTCAAGATATGAAAGCGTTGAAATAAAATCCTTAACACTGCCCACTTCCTTCTCCAGGAAATACAGGGCAAAAGATTCATTCAGCTGGGATATGCCGTATATCAGATGTGAGAGCATGACTTCCCCCGCGCCCTGCTTCTCGGCGCGTTCCATGGCAGTCTCCACCGAGGATGCAAAAGCATCGGAAACCATTTCGGTCATGTCCGGTGTATTCTTGCCTTCATCCTTTCTCTTGGGGATCACCGTATCAATGAACTCCTCCAGATCTTCCCTTAAAAGTTCGGGATCACCGCCTGCCAGATGAAGAGAATGCTTAAATACCGGCTCTTCCAGGGCAGCATTCAGTAAATGCTCCGGTGTCAGCAGTTCGCTGTTCATCTTTAAAGCCATAAAGACCGCCAGCTGCATGGCCTTTTCGGCTGTTTCGTTAAATACCATATTTTTATTCTCCATATCTACTCCGCCTCTACCTTCAGGTCAAAGGGATAGCCTGCTTTCCTGGCGCGGTCGATGCAAAGTCTCTTCTTCGTGACCGCTATGTCATAAGGGTATCTGGCTATCACTGCCTGTCCCTCGTTATGTACCTTCAGCATCAGGTCTACCGCCGTACCGTGTTCTTTTTCGAAAAAATCTACCAACAGCATCACCACAAAATCCATCGGAGTCACATCATCGTTCAGCATTATCACCTTATAGAACGAAGGCTCCTTGATCCTGTATTTCAGCTTCACTCCCCGCTGTTCTGATTTTTTGGTCTTTCCCGCCATAGTTACCTCGTATAATAACAAAGTGCCCTTCTCAGGACACTTTGATGATCATTTCACTTTTTTATCGAAACATCAATCGCTGTCCGCATCATCAACCGCTGAAGCAATACTGCTGACAACACTGCTCACCACGCTTATTACCACCGATATTATGATTATGAGGCCGCCGCCCATTACTGTAAATAATACTCCGAATTCTTCGTTAGACATTTTTCTTATCTCCGTATGTTTACTTAACCGTGAAAACTATACCACAATTATCCGAAACTTTCAAGGCACTATCAAAGGCTTAAGCCCTTCTCCATATCACAGCCCATCACCAGGTTCATGCACTGTACAGCCGCACCCGAAGCTCCTTTTCCGAGATTGTCAAAACGGGATGCTATCATAAGCCTGTCTTCGTTCCCGCTGACGATGATCTCCATACCGTCCCAACCTGAGCATGCATCCGAGAACAATGCTCCGCCCTCATCGGCATCATAACCGAAAGGCAGCACTTTCATAAATTTCTTTCCTTCATAATAGGAAGCGTAGAAATCCCTGACTTCCTCCGGTGACATCTTCTTTTTCATAAGTGCGGTATGAATGGGAAACTGTACGATCATTCCGCTGTGATAATTCGTGGTAAGGGGTGAGAAGAGAGGTTCCGAAGCAAGTCCGCTTATCTTCTTCATTTCCTTAAGATGTTTGTGGCTCTGGGTCCAGGCATACATCCTCGCAGAATCAAACTTCTTATCTCTGCCCTCTTCCTCATATGCGGCTATCAGCTTCTTGCCGCCTCCGCTGTATCCCGAAACCGCGAATATCGCTGCGGGATAGTCAGCGCCGATGATCCCCTCATTTACAAGCGGGTATGCCAAAGCGATAAATCCCGAAGCATAACAACCCGGAACAGCGATCCTCTTGCTGTTCTTTATCTTTTCCTCATGTTCTTCCGAAAGCTCGGGAAAACCGTAGGCCCAATCATCCAGAGTCCTGTGAGCCGTCGATGCATCGATGATCACGGTGTCCGGATCATCGCACAGACTCACGGCTTCCACAGCCGCTGCATCCGGCAGGCATAAAAAAGTGATATCGGATTCATTGATGAACTTCCTTATCTCATCATTATCCTTACGCTTTTCCGGATCTATCTTAAGTATCTCTATGTCATCACGGCCTGCCAGTCTCTCGTTGATCCTTAAGCCTGTGGTTCCTTCACTTCCGTCAACAAAAATCTTTTTCATTATTTTTCACCTGTTGCTCCGGTATAGAGCTGGTAATACTTGCCCTTCTCTTCCATCAGTTCCTCATGGCTTCCTCTCTCGATTATCCTTCCCTGCTCAAGGACCATGATACAGTCGGAATTCCTTACGGTAGACAATCTGTGGGCGATCACAAAGGTGGTACGTCCTTTCATCAGCGCATCCATACCTTCCGCAACCAGCTTCTCGGTACGGGTGTCGATCGAAGAAGTAGCCTCGTCAAGTATCAGAACCGGAGGATCGGCTATGGCTGCGCGGGCTATAGCCAGCAGCTGACGCTGCCCCTGAGAAAGAGATGCGCCGTTACCTGTAAGCACCGTATCGTAACCGTCCGGAAGTCTGCTGATAAAGCCGTGGGCATTTGCAAGTTTTGCAGCCTCCTCGACTTCCTTATCGCTGGCATCGAGCCTGCCGTATCTGATATTCTCCTTAACGGTTCCGGTAAAGAGATTGGTCTCCTGCAGCACTATACCCATCGATCTTCTGAGATCGTCTTTCTTTATCTTATTGATATTGATACCGTCGTATCTGATCTTTCCGTCCTGTATATCATAGAAACGGTTGAGCAGGTTGGTAATGGTAGTCTTGCCGGCTCCCGTGGAACCTACAAAAGCTATCTTCTGGCCTGGCTTTGCAAAAAGCTTGATATCATGGAGCACCATCTTCTCATCGGTATAACCAAAGTCCACTCCGTCCATTACCACGTCGCCTTCCAGTTTCTTATATGTGGTGGTATCATCGGCCTTGTGATAATGCTTCCATGCCCAGAGTCCCGTACGCTTATCGCTCTCCTTTATCTCGCCGTTCTCCTCCGTTGCATTGACCAGCATTACATAACCTTCATCGGTCTCCGGCTTCTCATCAAGGAGCTTGAATATTCTGTCCGCACCGGCCAGCGCCATTACTATGGAATTGAACTGCTGGCTTATCTGGTTGATGGGCATATTGAAACTCTTGTTGAAAGTAAGAAAGCTTGCCAGGTCACCGATGGTAAGATGCAAAGCGCTTTCGGGTGCGGTGCCTAAGGCAAGTATGCCGCCCACCACTGCGCAGAGCACGTAGCTTAAGTTTCCTATCTGGGCATTTAAGGGTCCCAGCACGTTTACATATGCATTAGCTCTGTTTGCGCTGGTGTACAGATCATTATTCAATTCATCAAATTTTTCTATATTGGCTTTTTCATGATTAAAGACCTTAACAACCTTCTGGCCTTCCATGGTCTCCTCGATAAAGCCGTTGATCCCGCCCAGACGCTTCTGCTGTTCCACAAAATATCTGGCGCTGCCGCCTGCAACCTTTCCTGTGGTAATGAACATTACCACTACCATTGCCATGGTGACTCCGGTAAGGGCCGGACTTAAGAAGATCATGCTGGCAAAAACGCTGACTATGGTTATCGCAGAATTCATCAGCTGGGGCATGCTCTGACTCACCATCTGTCTTAGGGTATCGATATCGTTGGTGTATATCGACATGATATCGCCGTGGGCATGGGTGTCAAAGTACTTGATCGGCAGCTTTTCCATCTTTTCAAAAAGCTCAATGCGCAGTTTCTTAAGTGTTCCCTGCGCCACATATACCATCAGCTTGTTCTGGATGAAAAGCGCAACTATACCTATGGCATAAATCCCGGCCATCTTAATGATCGCCTGTAACAGGGGATTAAAATCGGGGTTGCTCTCAAGCAGCATAGGTTTGATATAGCTGTCGATCAGAGTCCTTAAGAAAAGGGTTCCTCTGACAGAGGTAAATACCGTGGTAAAAATGCAGGCAGCAACGACTATCATGTGAATGCCGTAATCCCTGAAGACATAGGAAAATACCCTGGCAAATACCTTGCCCGGATTTTCGATCTTCGGTTTTTGTCCCCTCATCATATGACGGCCGGGGCCCATTTTTACTTCTTTAGTCTCTGCCATTTATTTAGCCTCATCAAAGTCGGCATTGCCGCCGGTCTGTGACTCGTATACTTCCCTATATATCTCATTGTTCTGCATCAGCTCTTCATGAGTGCCGAAACCATCCACCCTGCCCTCTTCCATAACGATTATCCTGTCCGCATCCATAACGGAGGATATACGCTGGGCTATGATCAGTTTGGTCATGCCGGGCAGTTCTTCCCTGAAAGCGCGCCTTATCTTTGCATCGGTAGCCGTATCCACAGCCGAGGTGGAATCATCAAGTATCAGCACCTTCGGCTTCTTCATCAGGGCTCTTGCTATACAGAGTCTCTGCTTCTGTCCGCCGCTGACATTGGTACCGCCCTGCTCAATCTTAGTATTATATCCGTCCGGCATCTTCTCAATAAACTCATCGGCACAGGCCATACGACAGGCTTTTTTGCAGTCTTCTTCGCTGGCATCCGGATCTCCCCAGCGCAGGTTATCAAGTATGCTTCCCGAAAAGAGCACATTCTTCTGCAGCACCACGGAAACCTGATCTCTTAATGCCTCCAGACTGTAATCTTTAACATTTCTGCCACCCACAGAAACACTTCCTTTATTCACGTCATAAAGCCTGCTTATCAGATTGACAAGACTGGTTTTTGCGGAACCCGTACCTCCGACTATGCCTATGGTCTCGCCGCTCTTTATATGCAGCGTCACATCCTTTATGACCGGTTCCCCGTTACCTGCCTTATAAGAGAAATCAACATGGTCGAAATCTATGGAACCGTCTCTGACTTCTTTGACAGGATTCTCGGGATCAGTGATATCACTCTTTTCGTCAAGCACTTCAACCACACGCTCAATGCTGGCGGAAGACATGCTGACCATTACGAAGATAAAGGATATCATCATAAGGCTCATCAGTATGTTCATGCAATAGGTGAGAAGGCTCATCAGATCACCGGTGGTAAGAAGCGTCTCTGCCGAGGTAACTATCATCTTCGCGCCTACCCAGCTTATACCGAGGATACAGGAATAAACCGTACACTGCATTATGGGTCCGTTCAAGATGATATTGTTCTCAGCCTTCACGAACATCTGGTAGATATTTTCACAGGCCTTCTTAAACCTGTCATTTTCGTATTCTTCACGGACATAAGCCTTCACAACTCTGATGGCGCTCACATTTTCCTGTACCGCCGCATTCAGCTCATCATATTTTCTGAATACCTGTCTGAAATATCTTGAAGCCCTTCTCATTATAAGGAAAAGGAAGAAGCCCAGGACTATCACGGCGATCAGATATATCGATGCTACCTTCGGTGAGATTATGAATGCCGCTACCATGGCAAATATCATGGAAAAGGGCGCCCTGAAGCACATACGCAGGATCATCTGGTATCCGTTCTGGATATTGGTCACATCGGTAGTAAGCCTGGTGATCAGACTTGCCGTTGAGAACTTATCTATGTTGGCAAAGGAATAGGTCTGGATATTGTCGAACATGGCTTTTCTCAGATTCTTTGAAAAACCGGTAGATGCTTTGGCTGCGAATACTCCGCCCAGTATACCTGAAAGCAGGCCTCCCAAAGCAAGGACTATCATCAATCCGCCCATGAGCCAGATATGTCGCATATCTCCCTTATCGATACCGTCATCTACGATGGATGCCATGCATAAGGGTATGACTATCTCAAAGATCACCTCGAAGATCATGCAGATCGGGGTGAGTATCGAAGGAAGTTTATATTCTTTTACATGTGATAGTATCTTTTTTAACATGAAAACTATTCTAACGCCCTAGATGATGAGAGTCAACCACAAGTGCGGAATAATAGCAATTATTGAGCAGCACGCCTGTTAAGCTCGGCCTGCATCTCATCCAGAAAAGCCTGCGGATCGCACTTTTCATAGTCTTTCATATAGTCTTCCCAATCGTTCTCAAAATCATTGCTCATGACAAGCATCGGCAGCCACTGTCTTTTTACTTCGTTCATTTTCTCAAAAGCAGCTCCGCCTTTTGTAGCCCTGGTCATGCTGTTGGAATAGGACCACATCGGGAACCAGGCCTGATTTTCTTCAACAACCGACGCTATCATCCCCGGATAACTCTTTACTCCATACTCCTCAAAGCATTTTGCTACGGGTTGCGGCAGGCTCTCAAGGAATTCCGAGGGCTGTTCATTCGGGAAATTGGCATTCTTCCCGTCATCACTGGTGCCGCCGTACTGGGGCATATAGCCATAGGCGCAGAGATGTTTTTTTCTGTATGCATCATCACCCACCATCGCTCTTATCTCATCGGTGCGGTAAAACACTCCGTCTTCATCCACCAGATAATCAACGCCCTCAACTCCCCAGAATCTCAGGTTATGAATATCCTGGTCCAGCATCGCATTGAGAAAAGAAAAAGCAAGTTCCGGATCCGCACAGGCCGTGGTGACCGCTATGCCGGAACTTACATTCATGGTGTCACCGTAGGTATGCCAGCGGTTTTCCATTCCTTTATCGATAGTTAATCCGAGAGGTATATAACCGCAGCCCAGTTTATCAAGACCGTACTGGCGCTGCGCATCCACGGTGTCCTGGAAATTCCAGTACTGATCGCACATGCCGAGAACTACTCCGTCCGAGAGCTTTCCTAAGTATTCATCATAATTCTGGGTTGCAAACTGAGGATCCAATATGCCCTTTTTATACTCTTCATTGAGTTTTTCGAAATAACGTTTTGCAGTCTCAGTAGTATTATAATCAAGTATCTGCGGATTCTCCGGATCTGTCGTATGGTCCACCATTACCGTACCGTCATTGGGATAGCCGTCAAGGAACTGGGGCGCATTCTCGATACAGAAGAAATGACCTTTGTCACTGAGACAGGTATAGGGTATCAGTTTTCTCTCATTTCCCTCGGGATCGATATCCGTGGGATTAGCCTTGTAATAACGCTCCAGCAGATCAAAATATTCATCCAGTGTCTCTATCTTCGGATAAGAAGCCCATTCCAGCACCCTGGCCTGTATCCAGAAAGCCTCGTCATTGTGCATGGTTTCGGTAGATGCGCCTTTTGTCTTCTGGAAAACATTGCACCAGTATATATGCCCGTCCTCCTGACGGAATTCATTCCATTCATCTTCCGTATAATAGGCACTGAGATTTGGATAATTCCCGCTCTCAAGGTACTCATCCCAGGGAACCAGAACTCCTGCCTCATACAGAATGGGACAGCCGTCTCCTCCGTCTATCATGTCCGGAAGATCGGAATTGGCAATAAGGCTCTCCACGGCTTCCTCTTCGCTTACTCCGCTCTGTCCGGAAAGCCAGCTTTCCATCACACGCACGCCGGTCTTTCCGGCTATGATCTCCCGCACCTCATTATTGTCATTTATCTCAGGTCTGGGTTTCACTCCGAAGAAAGTGAAACTCGTGATCCCGTCAGGGGCCGGCGGCCTCATCTCATAGGGAACGGAATTCCCCGTATCTGTGTTTACTTTATTATCTTGCCCGCAAGCAACAAGACTGCCCATGATAAATATCATGGACAGTCCCGTAATGATAATTTTCTTTATTATTCTTTCTGTCATTAACCCTTTACGGCACCTGCGGTAAGACCTTCAACGATCTGGTTAGCGAAGATACAGTAAACTATGATCGTAGGGATGACCGCTATAACGATACCTGCAAACATCTGTGTATAGTTGGTACTGTGCGGTCCTACGAATTTTGTCAGTGACACGGGCAGTGTCTTTCTTTCATCATCTGAGATGAATACCATTGCGAAGAGCAGCTCATTCCAGTTATTGACAAAGGACATAAGTCCGGTGACCATGAAACCTGTCTTTGCCAGAGGAAGACCTACGGTAAAGAACAGCTTGGGTACTGAACATCCGTCAATGACTGCTGCTTCAAAAAGCTCGTTGGGTATACTCTCAAAGAAACCGGCCATGATGTATATCGTGATCGGCAGTGAGAATGCCACATAAGGTATTATCAGTCCTAGCAGTGAGTTGGTCAGGCCCCACCTTGCGAACTGTGTGTACAGAGAGAAGAGCACGCAGTGAATGGGGATCATCATACCTATCATAAAGTAAGTCAGAGCCAGTTTGCTCATCTTCCAGCGAAGTTTTGCGATAGCAAAAGCCGCCATGGAACCTACAGCCAGTGAGATCAGAAGCGTACATGTAGAAACCACAAAGGAATTGAACATCGCATTTCCGAGATGTCCCTTGGTCCAGGCAAAGATGAAGTTGCCGAATTCCATTCCCGTAGGAAGACTCCAGGGAGCACTCTTGAACTGCGAGTTGGGCTTCATTGCGGACATCACTATCCACAGAAGAGGCACGATATATACCAGAACAAGGAAGCTCAGGAGAACATATATCGCTATTTTTACCGCCTGTCGCTGGCCTTTATTCTTTTCGACCATGCTGTCATCAAAATCAACTTTCATATATAAACTCCCCCTTAATTACTCGTAGCTTTCAACCTTAACAAACTTGTTGATAAGGAATGTAACTATCAGACACATGAGTAACAGTACCATACCTACTGCACAGGCATAACCGTATTTGTTGAATCTCAGACCCTGATCATAAATGACCGTTGCGATAACGTTTGCCTTACCGCCCTTTCCACGCATAGCCTCGGGGATCATACTGAAGATCAGATCGAAGAACTTCAGTGAACCGATGGCGTTGAGGCTCATGGCCGTTGCCATCATGGGCTTGATCAGAGGCAGGGTGATGCGGAAAAATGCCTGAGTACGTGAGCAGCCGTCTATTGCCGCTGCTTCATATATATCTTTGCTGATGCCGGATATCTGTGCCATATACAGCATCATTGACTGTCCTACATACTGCCACAAAGCAACGAAGGATATCACGATGATGGGCAGGATGATGAAGCCCGAGGTATCGGAAAGCCACAATGTACCTTCGTTTGCATTCTCAAGCATACCCAGATTTTCCATGATCTTGTTCACGCCGTACTTGGGATGGAACACGAAATACCACAGAAGACCGAGAGCTGCAGAGCTCAGTACGCAGGGCAGGTAATAAACATTCTTAAAGAAGTCGCGCCCCCTCTTTATATTGGTAAGCAGAGCTGCCAGTATAAGTCCGAAGAACAGCTGACTGATTATTGAGAAGATCATGAAGAAGATGGAGTTTTTAAACGCTATCTTCATATCCGGATCATCCGTAAATATCGTTATATAATTCTTCAATCCGACAAAGGTCGGTGCAGAATTCAGTTTGTAATCACAGAGTGAATAATAGAATGCCGTAATAATTGGCACTATAAGCACTGCAGAAAAGATTACAAAGGCCGGAGCCAGAAAAAGTATGATGTTGCTTTTCTTTCTTAGAAGCTTATCCATAAATCCCCCTTAGCAAGATGTCAGCACCCGACTTGCGGGTGCTGACCCAAAAACAACTTTCAGTTTTATCTTACTTCCAAACGTTATCCTCATAATACTTCTGGATAGGATCCAGAGCAGTAGCGGGATCTGTGCCCTTGAAGATATCTACGAAGCAGCTATCGAAGGTTGAACCTGCTTCAGAATCAACGAGTGATTCATTGTAGAATCCGAAGGTAGCGTTAGCGCTCTTGAATACGTTCATAACATAGCTCAGCTCGGGAGGAGCAACGTTCTCGTCATACTGAACCTTTGTTACAGGGATCTTACCACCCTGCTCAGCTGTGTACTTCTGAGCTGTATCATCTACGAAATACTTCATAAGTGCAACAGCAGCTTCAGGATTCTTGCTGTCTGCGCTCATAGCGATGGAGTCAGACTTAGCGATTACACGGTTAGGATCTGCGCTTGAACCGTCAACAGCGGGGAATGCAAATACGCCGACCTTCTTCTCGAAACCGGGCTCGCAAGAACCGTTGATCTGGCCGATAGCCCATGAACCCTGGATAAGGATAGCAGCTTCGCCGTCATAGAATGCAGCGGTAGCGATATCGTTATCATCAGACTCAGCTGTAGGCTGGAAGTACTGGCTCAGCTCCTGGATCTGCTTTGCAGCGTTGATAACCTTTGCATCTTTCCAATCGGTCTTGTGATCCTTGACATCAGCAAGGTTGAGGCCGTTTCTGTCGCAAAGATAACCGGCTACCATTGACAGACACCATGCAGTACCTGCGGAAATGGTGATAGGTGTTACACCGCTGTCTTTAAGCTTCTGGCAAGCGTCAAGCAGCTCGCTGTAAGTTGTAGGAACAGCTGCGCCTGCTTTTTCGAACATCTCGGTATTGTAGAATACACAAGCTGCTGCGATGTTAAGAGGTATAGCATAGATACCTGCGCCCTGTGTAGCTTCGTCACCGTAGGTACCGCCTGCGAATACAGCGTCTGATGTGAAGGTAGCCTTCCAGCCGTCTGCATTCAGATACTCGTCAAGCTTCTTAGCGATAGGCTTGTCAGTCTTGTCCTTCAGTACGTAATCGTTCAGGTTTGCACCGGGAGAAACGATGAATACGTCGGGGCAGTTGCCTGCCTGGATCTCAGCGTTAAGCTTGGTGTAGTACTCCTCAAGGTTTGTAGAAACAACCTTTGCGTGATACTTGCCTTCATAATCCTTGTTGAAGCGCTCGATGGAATCCTTGTATCCCTTGGAGATAAGATCCTCGGTGGTCTCAAGGTCATCCCATACCATGAAGGTAACTTCCTGTACGCCGCCCGATGCGCCGCCATCGGTCTTGCCGCAGCCTGCCAGAGCCGTAAATGACATGATGGCAGTCATTGCGAGTCCTAAAACTCTTTTCATTTTCATATTATAAATCCCTCCTCTTTGCTTTTTTCCGGAACACGATTATCCCGGAATTTTTCGGCTGATTATATTCTACCTCAAGGAAAAAAATATGAAACGGACAAACTTTCACCAAATACCCGACAAATTATGAATGAATTATGAATTATTATAGAATTGTGAATAAAAGCTTATGAATTATCCCTTCTGTACTTGGAAGGAGTGCAGCCCATCCTGTCGATGAATTTCTGCACAAAATAGTCACTGTCCTTGTAGCCTACCTCTTCGGCTATGAGGATGATCTTCTTATCCGTCCCGGCAAGCATCTTTGCGGCTTCATGTATCCTCACATCCGTAAGGTAATCCTTAAAGGACTGACCGTATTTCTTCTTAAATATCTGTCCCAGATATGCGCTGTTGATAAAGAACTTCTGGCTCATCTCACGAAGGCTGATGTTTTCCGCATAACGGGCGTGGATCTCCTTTTCCACATCTCTTAAGACTCCCTGGGCAGCACGTCCTCTTAACTGAGTTATATATTCAGCGTATTCAAGGCAGAAATGCAGCAGATATTCCCCGGTTTCCCGGATCTTTCCCTCTTCCGGAGAGCTGTCGCTTATAAAACGCATAATCTCTTCCTGGTTTATCTCATCATCCTGTTCCGAAGCGATATGTATCAGCTGGAAAAGGAGGTAGGATATATTGAAATCAAAGGATTCCTTCGGTATCTCTTCTTCCCTTACCCTGTTTAAGAACTCCGATACCTGTCTTTTTATCTCATCCTTGTCGTTTTCTTCCACTGCTTCAGCTATCCTGTCCATCTTTTCCTTGAACACGATATTCCTGCCCTGGCGGTTGTCGGAATCATAGGTTCCGATCAAAGCTGCTATGCTGTACTGGTCCTGAGCTGCCTGTTCGAGTTCGGAGATACGCTCTTCCTCCTCCTTAACCTTGGCATCCATCTGGCAGGCCTTACGCACGGCGGAGAGCAGTTCGTCTTTATCCACGGGCTTCACTATATAATCCACGCAGCCGTATCTTAATGCCTTCTGCACATAACCGAACTCGTCAAAGCCGCTCATCACTATAAAATAAGCATCCGAAAGCCCTTCGTTTTTCACCCGTTCCAGCAGTTCCAGGCCGTCACAGCGCGGCATGCGTATATCGGTCACCACAAGATCTATCTTTTCTTTTTTTATAAAATCCATGGCTTCAAGGCCGTTCTGCACACAGCCTGCCACCTCACAGCCCTCACTTTTCCAGTCGATCAGGAGTTTCAGCCCCTGAGTGATAACGGGTTCATCATCAACCAAAAGTACTCTCATATCCTTATCTCCAACGGCATTACTATCCTGACCACTGTACCCAGGCCCTTTTCCGAACTGATGTCAAATTCCACCAGTCCCTTGGTCACCTTCTTTAAGCGAAGATATGCATTCATCACGCCCACATGCTTCTTATTCTTCATGTCTTCTATCGTAACATTTCTGATGCGCTCCATCAACTCATGCAGCTCTTCCTCGTCCATGCCTTCCCCGGTATCTTCTATCTCTATGCACATCTTGCCGTTCTGCTTGCTGGCGCGTACAAATATCCATACCGGCGTGGTCTTGCGCTCCACTCCGTGAACGCAGGCATTTTCTACAAAGGTGACCAGCGTAAGTTTGGGAATGCCGAACTGTTCACAGTCGGGATCCACGGAAATATCGAATTTAAGTCTGTCACCGAAGCGGTATTTCTGCAGAGCGAGATAAGCCTGGACGAATTCCATCTCCCTGCCTATGCTGACCGAATCTCCGCCCCAGTTCACATAGGTGCGTTCGATCACTGCCAGCTTGCCGACCATCTCAGCAGTCTCCGTTTCACCTCTGAGAAGGCTGTGCATGCGTATGCTCTCCAGCGCGTTAAAGAGGAAGTGGGGATTGATCTGGCTGTGAAGGGCCAGCAGTTCCGCATTCTGTCTTGCAATATTTATTTCCTGTTCATGAAGCTTATCCTTATACACGGTCATGATCAGCTCATTCATTCTGATGGCCATGCGGTTATAGCTTCGTATCAGACCGGTGATCTCATCATTTCCTTCTATCCTGGTGATCAGCTGCAGCTCATCATCCTCGGTCTCATTATCAAAAGATTTCTCCAGATATAATATGCGCCTTGTGACCGATATCTCTATCATTCTCATCATTATCAGAGGAAGGATAATGTTCACAAGCAGCATGATGATAAAAGTCAGGCCGTTCTGTCTGAAAAAAGTACCGCCCTGATCCTTCTCCGGCAGGACCGTGATGGTAAGATCCTGGTCATACAGATGCACGTTCTTTCTGTAGGAACCTTTTTCTATCTTTTCAAATTCGGGGAAAGGCTGGAACTTATACGATGCGCTGCTCTGGGTGAGCACTATGGTATTGCCTTCGCATACCAGGAATTGCCTGTTGCTGTTCACTTTATCAAGCGCTTCCAGCGCCTCTGCCAGATTCACATAGTCCAGTTCTATGCGCAGTATTTTCTCGCAGCCTCTGCTGCTGTCCACATCCATCTGCATCAGCAGCACGATCTTCCTTCTCAGGCTCTTATCCGTGCTGGAACCCGGTTCATATAGAAAATGAAAAGAACTCTGACGCCTTTCAGCCTCAAATGCAAGATACCACTCGCTCTCCTTGTCCAGTCTGTAGAAGCCGCTGCCGTCAATGATGGTGGGATTGTCCGCATATATCGAGAGCGTACCGCCCTCTATGCCGATATTGCTGTCAAACAGAAGCGAGCTTTTAAGCTGGTAAAATGCCTTATAATACTCTCCCGGCGATTCGTATTCTCTGTTAAGGAATTCCTCCATCACCTGGCTCTTATACAGATTGCGGGCTATGGTCACCGGATATTCCAGATGCTCTACCAGCGCATACTCAACCGCATTTGCGCATTTCTCCATCTCGTTCTGCCTGGTATTGTTGGTCGCCTCGATGATGTTCTTGACTATCATCCAGTCGGTGGTGATCATCGGTATCAGCACGCCGACTATGAACAACAGCCTCAGCTTCTGCCCCAGTTTTAAGTTGTTCAGAAATTTGATCATTATTTCATTCTACGCATTCAACATTGCTGAAAGCCTGACATTATTATCGATATGTTTCTTCAGATATTTCCGGTATAGTTTCGTTCCCTTAACGGCATTTCTGAAACGCGGCGATGCCATTGACATCAGCAGCACTCCGGCAACGAAAAAAGGAACCTGAGGTATGACAGGGATAAGCAATCCTATCACACCCAGGAGAAAAAATATAGCTGCCAGAATGATCATTAATATCTTTTTCATGATCATATACTATACCATAAAATAAGCGGCCTCTCAAGGTCGCTTATCTTTAGACTCTCTCCTGTTTATCAACCCGAGATTCTGCACGCATTCACCCAAGATACATCTTCACCTCTACCCCGGCTGATCTGCAGAATCTGTAAAAATCATCGTCTGCGCGGGAACCCCTGAAATAAAAGCCCAGCCATTTGATCAGTTTCTCACGTTCGATTTTCAGCAATCCCGCAAGCTTTTCGCTTTCTTCCTTATCCACCACATAAATGGTTCCGTAACTGCCGTCATAACTGACATCCTTCGCCAAGATTTCAAGTCGCTCGCCGTCATCCTTTGCATCAATAAAGGTCTTTTCATACGGATTATCAGTATCCTCATATAATGATACGTATTTCATGGCTCTTACCTCCTTTCCTCTCCTACATCCTTATCATATAGTTCTGAAAGCAGGTATTCCATATATCCCGGGTTTATGCCGGGTAGAGCAACAGTTGAGTTTACTGCTCCATCAGGTTTTTAACGGTCTCTATAACGCTTATTATGTGGTATTTCACAGCGAATGCCATATCTGCATACTCAGGGTAATTCTCCTTTATTGCCGTAAAGACCGGCATTACATAGTCCTCGGTCTCATGAACATATTCAATGAGTTTATCCCTGCTGAATGACTGGGCCATAGTCGATACATTATTGCATCTGTCTATGATCTTTACCACACAGGCTCTCGGATCCTTTTTTAAATTCTCATAATAGAGCTTTTTGGCCTCTTCTTTGCTCATTCCTTCAGGCACAGTGAAACTCACCAGTTCCACGGTCCTTTTAATACCATCGGAAAAGGGAAGCTCTTCAACCGTAACCCCTGTATCCTCAACCACATCATGAAGCAGTATAGCTGCAAGTATAACATCATCATGAACGCCGAGGTAATAGGCATGGCAGGCCATCATCAGCGGATGATTGATGTAAGGTATCAGTTCCGGTGAATGCTTTCCCCGTTTTCTGAACTGTCCCGCATGACGCTCACGCATATAAGAGAGCGCTTTATAAGTCTCATAAAGTCTCTCTGTCTGTGCGATAGTCCTCATCCGCGTAAACATCTTTTCTTCATTGAACAGCCTTCCTCTGTAAACAAAATCCGCATCCACATCACTGTCACTGAAGATGCTCTGCAAGGGCATCCCCAGCAGTTCAGCAAGCCTGTTCAGATTCTCTATATCCGGAAGATTCCAGCCGTTCTCCCACTTGCTGACAGCCTGGGCAGATACCCCCAGTGCTTCTGCAAGCTGTTCCTGGGTGAAACCCTGCTTCTTTCTTTCCTCTGCTATTTTTGTCCCAATCTTTTCAATATTCATGCCTTTACACCTCTGATTTGACAGATGTTTTTTTTGAGTATATACTACGTATATACATATTGTCAAGACGGAGGAGTTCTATGCAGACACAGTTAAAAAGCTGGGGTAACAGTCAGGGAGTACGGCTTCCCAAAGAAGCCCTCGCCGAAGCCGGCTTCAACATTGATGACACACTCAGCATATCTTTTACCAAAGGTCAGATTATCCTGCAGAAACCCTTTCACCACAGATCCCTGCTCGATCGTATGGAAGCATACGAAGGAAAACTATACTCGGAGGCCGAGATCGACTTCGGAGAAAAAGCGGAGGGCGAATTATGGTAAATTATCCCGACCAGGGCGATATTGTTTCCGTTGACGATATCCGCTTTAAGCTGCTGGTAGTCAGCAACCGAGTATTTAACAGCGGCGGCGCCATTATGGCCTGCCCTATATTAAAAGATGCCGAAGCGGCCGCCCTGCATATCCGGGTGGAATCAAACATCATAAACGGATATGCTCTCTGCGAACAGCTGAAGTTTTTTAATCTGAAAAAAAGATCCTTCCGCACATTGGGAAGGATCAGTCTCTATCAGCTTATGGATATCTCGGATGCCATACAGGGAATCTTTGAATTATAGTTTTAAAGCAATCCAAGTAATTTGCTTCTTACTGCATCAAGGCGGCTGTCGATGATGCCGAAGTCCATCTCTTTGTAGCTCCAGACAGCTCTGCCGATGCCGTGTGTATTGAAGACATTGCTTATCATCTGCATCCACTTGAGCTGCTCTGCGGGATCAGCTTTCTCGATCACGCCGTATTCACCGCAATACAGATATACATCTTTCTCGTCTGCGGTCTTTATTGCATCCTTAAAGAGCTTCTCGAAATAATTCTCATCTATGTTTTTATCATCGGCAAGATCTCCGGTAAACTCCATGTCGCACTGCGTCTTCGTAGCCTCTCTCATCTCACCGACCGTAGCATTGATGCCTATCCTGAATTCCGTATCCATACCGGCTATCCAGGCAGCTCCCTGATGTGTGAAGATCAGCGGCTCATAGCAGTGGAAGTTATAAACTATATTTTCATCATAAGGTACATCTATATCGGGAACGGCAATAACGCTGTTGTTATAATATCCGCCCACCAGTATCTTTATATCCGGACATTTAGCTCTTATGCGCTTAATACATTTTCCGGCCAGCTCATTCCATTTTGCGCAGTATGCCTTATCCGTCACTTCATTAAGAAGCTCGAAAGCCAGCATCCCCGAATCGCCGCCGTATCTTTCGGCAAAGTCATCCCAGATCTTAAAGAATCTTTCCTGATACTTCTCATCCTCGAAGAAACCGGATTCCTGTTCTCCGTCATCAAAGGAGAAGCCTGCGGTCTTATGCAGATCCAGTATCATATTAAGACCGTATTTCCTGCACCATGCAAGAGCTCTGTCCAGATATATATAACCTTCTTCTTTTCTTTCACCCTCTTTGCTCTCGATAAGATCATAGTCTACCGGCACTCTTATATGATCAAGTCCCCAGCCTGCGATCTTCTTGATGTCTTCTTCACGGATAAAATTCTCATATCTGTCTTTGGTGTGGTTGCACTGGGAAAGCCAGCCGCCAAGATTGACTCCGTGCAAAAAGCCGCTAAGTGTCTTCATAAAATACCTCCTAAGTATTATGCCCCCTCATTAAAACCTACAGTTCTGCTATCTCTTCCTGATTGATCACACGGAAGCCCGCTTTGGCAAGGGCTGCCGCAGCTTCCTTATGGTCATCCACTCGGAATACCATGTATGCTTTGTCACTGGAAGCCTCTGCAGCCAGCGCATACATATACTCCAGATTTACGTTATTATCCGCAAAGACCTCAAGTATCTTGTTGAGTCCGCCGGGCACATCCGGCATCTCCACAACAACAACGCTCGTAAGTTTGTTAATATATCCGGCATCCTTTAATACCGTAGTAGCCACATACACATCATTGACTATGATACGCACAATGCCGAAGCCTTCGGTCTCTGCAAGTGACAGCGCGCGCATATTAATACCGTTGGCTGCGAGCACCTTAGTCATTTCATACATCTTGCCGGGCTTGTTCTCGAGAAAAATGGAAATCTGTTTAACGCTCATAAGCCTTACCCCCTTTTGATCAGATCTTTCTGTTATCTATTACTCTTACGGCTTTTCCTTCACTTCTCGTAATACTCTTGGGCGCCACTAAGGTTACCTTTGCCTTGAGTCCAAGCATGGACTTAAGACCGGCAACCAGATCGTTCTGTCTCTTCGTGATCTCACTCACGTTATCGGTGAACATTTCCGGAGTCATCTCAACATGTACATCCAAAGTGTCGGTATTGTTAACCCTGTCTACTATTATCTGGTAATTTGCCTGATAACCGTGCTCAAGAAGCACAGTCTCTATCTGTGACGGGAATACATTTACTCCCCTTATGATGAGCATGTCATCGGATCTTCCCATGGGCTTCGCCATCTTGATCAGTGTACGTCCGCAGGAACACTTCTCCTTACTGAGCACGCAGATATCCCTGGTGCGGTATCTCATCATCGGAAATGCTTTCTTGTCTATAGCCGTAAATACCAGCTCTCCCTGGGTACCTTCGGGAAGCACTTCTTCCGTCACCGGATCGATGATCTCCGCGATAAAATGATCCTCGTTGATATGCATGCCTGTCTGCTCGCTGCATTCAAAAGCAACGCCCGGACCTGACAGTTCGGTGAGACCGTAAATATCATAAGCCTTGATACCGAGAGTCTCTTCAATGCTGTGACGCATCTCCTCACTCCAGGCCTCAGCGCCGAAGATACCTGCCTTTAAAGGTATATCATCGGGAGTGAGTCCCATTTCCTTCATGCTCTCACCCAGGTATGCCGCATAACTCGGAGTACAGCAGATAACCGTGGCATTCAGGTCCTGAATGAACATTATCTGTCTTTCCGTATTACCTGAAGAAATAGGCACGGTCAGACAGCCCAGTTTATGAGAGCCTCCGTTAAGTCCGGCGCCTCCCGTGAAAAGACCGAAGCCGTAGGAAACCTGGCACACATCCTCATCCGATGCGCCCGCTGCCACCAATGCCCTGGCACAGCAGTCTTCCCACAGATCGATGTCTCCCTGGGTATAGAAAGCCACTACTCTCTTGCCTGTGGTTCCCGATGTCGAATGGATGCGTACGCAATCCTTCAGGGGAACACCTAAAAGACCGTAGGGATAAGCATCCCTTAAGTCCTTCTTTGAAAGGAAGGGAAGTTTTTTCAGATCATCAATGGTCTGTATATCATCCGGAGTCACACCCTTCTCTTCCATTTTCTTTTTGTAGTACGGAACATTATCCCATACATGTTTTACCTGTTCTTTCAGCTTTTCATTTTGGATCTTTGTCAGTTCTTCTCTTGATGCACATTCAATCTCTTTTTGAAAATACTTTTCCATTTTACTCATGCATCCTTTCCCAGCCCGAAGGCTTTTTTATTCATTTCGAGGAACTTAGCCGGAACTATGGCCTCCATTGCTTTATACCATGAATCCTCCGGCATGTCAAAATAATGTGAAAGCCTGCCCATAAGAACTATATTCACTGCTTTGGCGCTGCCGGCCTGTCTTGCCAGTTCCAGACAGTCTATGGCATCCACCTTTACGCCTGCGGCTTTCATCTTCTCTACCAGATCTTCCGGATACTGCTGCGCGCCGGTTATGACCGGCATGGGATCGATCTGCTGTATATTCGTAACGATCTGTCCGCCGGGCTTAAGATATTCCATCCATCTTGCTGCCTCAAGCAGCTCAAAGGATACTATATAATCAGCTTCTCCCTTATCAATGACAGGCGAATACACTTTATCCCCGTATCTTACATAAGTAACAACGCTTCCGCCTCTCTGGCTCATTCCGTGCACTTCCGAAACCTTTACGTCAAGGCCTTCGTCAAGGAGCAGTCTTCCGAGAAGCTTGCTGGCAAGAAGGGAACCCTGTCCGCCCACACCTACTATCATTACATTCTTTGTTTCCATATTCAGGCCTCCCCTTCTTCAAATGCACCCACAGGACACAGCTGTGAACATACTCCGCAGCCTACGCACAAGGTGTTGTCTATAGCTGCCTTGCCGTTTTTGATGGATACGGCGGGACAGCCTATCTTCATACAGGACTTGCAGCCCACGCACTTGTCGGCATTAACGCTTAAGGGTGCCTTATGTTTAACATATTTGAGCAGCGCGCAGGGCCTTCTTGATATGATGACCGAAGGTTCTTTTGCTGCCAGCTCTTCTTTAACTGCCTGATCACAGGCTTTAAGATCATAGGGATCCACTACCCTTACCCTGTTGAAGCCCATTGCACGACACAACGCTTCCAGATCGATCTTGCCTGCGGGATCGCCCTTTATGTTATAGCCGGTAGTAGGATTCTGCTGATGTCCTGTCATACCGGTGATCGAATTGTCAAGGATTATGATCGTGGAATCCGACTGGTTGTATGCCACATTGGCAAGTCCGGTCATACCCGAATGCATAAAGGTGGAATCTCCTATGACAGCCACGGTCTTTGATGCATTCTCCTCTCCGCCGGCCTTGTTATATCCGTGTATAGCGCTGATGGAAGCGCCCATGCACAGCGTCATGTCTATTGCCGAAAGCGGAGCTACCGCGCCGAGAGTATAACAGCCTATATCGCCCATGACTGTGCATTTATTCTTATTAAGTGTATAGAAGAGTCCTCTGTGAGGGCAGCCCGCGCACATAACAGGCGGACGCATGGGTATCTGATCCTCCAGCTTTGTCCCCTTCTTTGCCTCTTCGCCGAAGGCTTCCCTTATCATGTTCTGGGAGAATTCCCCGAGAAGAGTTAACTTATCCTTTCCGGATACTTTAATGCCAAGTGCTTTTACATGATCCTCGATGATCGGATCCAGCTCCTCGACCACATAAAGCTCAGCGACTTTTGCGGCAAAGTCCTTTATAAGTTTGACCGGCAGAGGATTGACCATTCCCAGTTTCAGCACGGAAACCTTATCGCCGAATACTTCTTTCACATACTGATAAGATGTAGAGGAAGTGATGATACCCATATCGGTACCGCCCATCTCCACGCGGTTGATGCCTGAGGTTTCTGACCATTCGCGGAGTTTCTCTGTCCTCTCTTCAACAAAAGGATGACGCCTGATGGCATTGCCGGGCATCATCACATACTTGGGAATATTCTTCTCATAAGGCTTATCTGCAGGCACTACCCTTTCGGAGGTCTCTACCACGGACTGGGAATGCGCTACTCTGGTACACATCTTCATGATAACCGGAGTATCATAATCCTCGGAAAGCTTAAATGCCAGCTTTGCATATTCCAGCGCTTCAGCGGAATCAGAAGGCTCCAGCATCGGCACCTTTGAAGCTATGGCATGATGTCTGGAATCCTGTTCATTCTGTGAAGAATGCATGCCGGGGTCATCCGCTACACAGATAACCACACCGCCGTTTACGCCGGTATAAGACATGGTATAAAGGGGATCCGCTGCCACATTGAGTCCCACATGCTTCATTCCGCAGAAAGCCCTCTTTCCTGCTAAGGATGCTCCGAATACCGCTTCCATCGCCACTTTCTCATTAGGCGCCCATTCACAGTATATCTCATCGTACTTAGCGGCCTCTTCGGTCACTTCGGTACTGGGAGTTCCTGGATAGCTTGATACGAAACAGCAGCCTGCTTCATAAAGTCCCCTGGCGAACGCCTTGTTTCCCAACATCAGTTCCTTCATAGTATCATTCCACTCCTCTCTTAAGGACTTCCAGGCACATGCGTCCGTTGTGGTACGGACATTTCCACGGCTCTACTATAGCCCTTCTTTGTTTGTCTTCTTCACCGTCCGGCCCTATGGCATAGAACCACTCACTGCCTTCGCGTTTATCTATAACGAAGTCTCTGATAAACTGCCATTCGCATCTTGCTGCTTCCAGGAAATCTTTTCTTTCCGGCGCTTTCTGATATGCATTGATGAAGCCGATCAGCGTCTCAGCCTGAACCCACCATATACGGTCGGTATTCACCACTCCCTTATCGCATTCGTTGGCAAGACTCCGTCCGTCAAAAGCGGTCTTCTTCACGTTATCTGCCAGATCCATAGTGATAGGCTGCAACTTATTATTATAAGCCTGATCGCCGAGTACTTCAAGTCCCCTGTCTATGAGCCAGGATGTCTCTATATCATGTCCGTAGGAATACAGATCTATAAGGCTGTTATATTCCCTGTCGAAGAACACCTCCTGTCTGTGTTTCTCCGGGTCATATATCTTATCCGCAAATACGTCCAACATCCATTTAAGTTTATCCGCAACCTTTGCATTATGATCCACCCTGTACAGTTCCGTATAGGCCTCGAACACGTGCAACAGCGTATTCATGGTCTTGTCCGCCATCACGCCGTTTTCGGAGAGCTTGTCATTGTCACAGATCTCAAAGCGTTCATTGAAGGCTTCCATATATCCGAGGTCATCAGTGCATTTTTCTTCAATTATCTTAAACAGACCATAAGCCATATCAAGCGCTTCCTTATCCCCTGAAGCCTCGTAATATGAAGCCAGGGCATAGATGCAGAAAGCCTGGTTATAGGTATGCTTTGTGGTATCTTCCTTCTTTCCGTCATAAGTCATGGACCAGTATACTCCTCCGTTTTCCTTATCCATGCAATAATCTCTTAAAAACTCATATCCGTGACGGGCTTCATCAAGAAGAGCCTCATCTTTCAGATATGTATATGCATTCGAAAAGAACCAGGTGATACGGTTGTTAAGTATACAGCCCTTTACGGCCTTTTTATCAAGTTTTAAGTCATGATCCAAAAGCCCGTAATATCCGCCGTATTCGTCATCCCTTAAATTCTTCCAAAAGGGTATGATATGCTCCGTCAGTTCCCTTCTTACTTCTTCAAGCATTCCCATCTCTCAATATCTCCTCCAATTCTCCGTTTGCCTGTTCGTAGGATTTAAAAACTATGCCCTTCATCCCGAACTTTTCCGCTGCTTCTATATTTTTTTCCTGATCGTCAATAAATACGCATTCATCAGGTTTCAGCCCATATCTGTCGCATAAAAGCTCATAAATGCGCCTGTCGGGCTTGGTCAGTCTTTCAAAACCCGATATCACGCGTCCGTCCGTCACATCAACAAAGTCAAAGACCTTTTTGTGATGCAGCGTAAATGTTCCCCTGGGATAGTTAGATAAAAGATATACTCTGTAGCCGCGAGCTTTAAGTGACTCTATCCATTTTCGGCTGTAGTCGTAATTTCTTACTATATGTATGATATTGCCGAAAAAGAGTTCCGCTTCTTCCCTGAATTCCGGTACCTGGGCTTTCATTTCCGCTATAACTTCCGCTTCAGGCTTAAGCCCGAGATCCAGCTGGTGCCAGAACTCCGTCAATACGATTTTTTCACCAAAAAGCCGGGCCCTTTCTTCCGAAAAGCCCAGCTCATCAGTCATATACGAGTACCAGCAGAAATCTGCCAGCACCATACCTATATCAAAAACTATGTTTGCGATCATTTATGCCTACTGTGCGCAAACGCACTTTACTATCCCTTCCCATGTGGTAGACCCGTCGGAAGTATCACGTTTTCCCGAGCTGTCCGTATACGTCACCCAGACCGCATATGGCGTAAATGCGCCGCCTTTATGCTGTATATAGATATCGCTGGCTGCCGTATGCTGGGTCTTGATATGCTGCATGTATTCGCTGCTGTCAAGACTGTCCCAGCCCAAAGTCAGCATTACCTCTTTAGCCACCCTGTTCCCGTCGGGATCGGCCAGCTGCGAAAGACTGACTCCGTAAGTCGTAGCTCCCTCCATGAGAGCTATCGGCACATCGGAAGAAGGATCTTTCATTACTTCCGGATCCATCAGGGCATAGGTAACTGCAGCGGAGATCTCGTCAAGCAGACGCAGATCGGATGATACGTGGGCCTTCTCTAAATACCTTACCACATTTACAGCAACAATGGCAACAAGGATTGCCATGATCGCAATAACGATTATTACTTCAACCAGCGAAAAACCTTTATTATTTCTTTTCATACCCTTTCGCCTCCATTTTTGATAATATCACTGAAAATGTAAAAAACAAAGGGGTTTCATGGCTTTTTTTTTATAATTGACGACAAATACGCTGCTCGGTTATAATATGATACCAAGATTAAATGGGTCAAGCAGCAAAGCTGCTTACAAATGTCGCACAAAAACCGTCTCGGCAAGCTTGCTTGCCGGAGCGGTTTATGTGCAACATTTGCATACGATCTTCGATCGTATGCCCATTTGATCTTCGCAACATACTAAAAGGAGAATAAATATGGATATCGTTTGTCTAGACCTTGAAGGAGTGCTGGTACCCGAGATATGGATCGCTTTTTCCGAAGCCAGCGGCATACCCGAACTGAAACGTACTACCAGGGATGAACCCGACTATGACAAGCTTATGAAATGGCGTCTTGGCATACTCAAAGAGCATGGCCTCGGACTTAAGGAGATACAGGAAACCATTGCTAAAATTGATCCGCTTCCCGGCGCTAAAGAGTTTCTTGATGAACTCAGAAGCCTGACACAGGTGGTCATCATTTCCGATACCTTTACCCAGTTTGCCACCCCTCTTATGAAGAAGCTGGGCTGGCCCACTATCTTCTGCAACAGTCTTGAGGTTGCGGATAACGGGGAGATCACGGGCTTTAAGATGCGCTGTGAGAAGTCAAAACTGACCACGGTCAAAGCCCTTCAGTCTATGGGCTTTGATACTATAGCCGCCGGCGATTCCTTTAACGACCTTGCCATGATAGAGGCAAGCCGCGCAGGCTTCCTTTTCAGGACAACGGATGCCATAAAGAAAGACTATCCGCAGTATCCTGCCCTGGAAAGCTACGAAGAATTCCTGGCCGCCATAAAATCTGCTCTGTCAGCCTGATAATAACATCCCGGGGCAGCCCCCGGGATTTTATTTACGTTCAAGAATATATTTGCAGATCGGATTTCCCTCTGCCGAAAAACGTTCCTCATATTCAGTCATGATATTTCCCTGATTCATGACACTGTCATTATGGAGATCATATGTGATCTCCTTTATTTTGAATACACTCTCAGCAACTTCCTCTACCGCGAAATCAAACAATTCCCTGTTATCTGTTTTGAATTCTATCCTGCCGCCTTCCTTCAGAAACTGATCGTATCTTGCAAGAAACTGCCTCGAAGGAAGCCTGCGTTTCGCATGTCTGTCCTTGGGCCAGGGATCCGAAAAATTAAGATAGATGATGTCCACCTCTCCGGGCGCGAATACCTCCGTTATGTATTCCGCATCCATGCGTATCAGTCTCACGTTCTCCTTTGGCTGAGCCTCCAGCTTCTGTATGGCTCTCAGCAGCACGGATGAATATTTTTCTATCCCTACATAATCGATGCCGGGATTCTGCTCTGCCATTCCCATAAGAAATCTGCCCTTGCCCATGCCGATCTCTATGGCAAGGGGGGCTTTCCGCCCAAACTCTTCGCTCCATCCGCCCTTCAGTTTCTCCGCTTCATGTATGACCAGCTCGCTGGCCGCTATGGTCTCCCTCGACCCCGGTATATTCTTTAATCTCATTTCTCTTTCTCCTGCAGGCTTCCCGTTTATTACACATTGTGTTATAGTATATCACAATGAAAAAAATTCGCCTAACATTTATTCATATCCTGACTGTACTGTGTCTTATACCGACACTTCTTTTTTGCCTGCCTCTCAATGTTCTTGCCACTCAGGAGGAACTGCTGCAGGAAGCCGAAGAGAGAAAAGAAGAAGCCGTAGAGACCAACAACATCCCCTCCTGGCCCAGAGGTCCCAAGATCGGCGCAGAGGGAGCTATACTCATGGACGCTGTAACAGGCGCCGTCCTCTATGCCAAGAATGTAGACGAGGAGCTTTTTCCCGCATCCATAACAAAGCTCATGTGCTGTCTGGTTGCAATAGAGAACTGCAAGCTTGATGAAGTACTTACGGCAAGCGAAAGCGCAATAGCTGCCAATTCCTCCGACGGTTCCAACATGGGCCTGAGAACCGGCGAAAAACTGACTCTCGAGGAGCTGCTTTACGGAGTGCTTATCAATTCCGCCAACGAAGCCTGCAATGTGATCGGCGAACATATAGCAGGCAGCATGGAAGCCTATGTGGAGATGATGAACAAGCGGGCTGAGGAACTCGGCTGTTCCCATACTCACTTCGTATCCATAAACGGCCTTCACAATGACGATCATTATACCTGCGCCCGTGACATGGCCCTCATAGGAAAGGCCTTTTTCTCCCATGACATACTCTGCCGCATGGCCAGCACTTCCAAATATGTGATCCCCGAAACCGAAGAACATCCGGAACACCATCTTCATTCAAAAAACAAGCTCTATGCCGGCGGTGAATACGCATACGAAGGCATAGTCGGTTCAAAGACGGGCTTCACCAGCCATTCCCGCCAGACCCTTGTATCCTGCGCCCAGCGCGGAAACATGAGGCTCATCTGCGTGATAATGATGGAAGAAAGTCCCTATCAGTTCAGTGATACCGTAAGTCTTTTCAATTACGGTTTTGAGCATTTTTCCGATGTGAGCGCTGCCGAGAACGAAACCACCTATACCATCAGATCCTCGGATTTCTTTGAGACCGACGGAGATCTTTTCGGTGCCTCCTCGCCTCTTATCTCCATAGATCCCGATGCGCTTATCACTCTTCCAGATACCCTTAATTTCTCATCCATCAGCTCATCTATATCATATGTCGGAGCTTCGGATGACCGTATAGCCAATATTGATTACAGCTATGAAAACCTGCATATGGGATCGGCTTCCATACTGCTGGATACCAGCCAGTCCGCAGACGTGGACTTTATCCTGGGCGGGCTGCCTGTAGCCGATAACGAAAACAAGACATATATAAATATCAACACGGTCATCAGGATACTTCTCGGCTGTGCTGCCGGTGTCTTTTTACTTTTCATTGCAGGACGTGTAGCCGGCATACTCTTCGCAAGGCAGAAACGCCTGAATGAAATAAAGCGTCATCGCAGTCAGGTCTTAAAATCCCGTTCCGCTCTCAGAAAAGATTTCCGCAGCAGACATAAGGGCGGCATTCACAAACTGAAGAATTCTTCCGTCTACCGTGGCCAGAGCCGACCCGAAAACCGCAATCCTCAGGCAAGACCAGGTTCGGATGTCCGCCGTGATTCCAAGCCGCACAATACAGGCAGCCGCAGGCCTGTGCCTAAAAAAAGGCCCTCCGGTTCAGCTTCCGGAAGGCCCCGTAAGGATATTCAGATCAAGGAATTCTGAGATCATTCGTATTTTTTGCAAAGCTCCTCTATGAGCTTTCTTGATTTTGTAAAAGACTCCACCAGCTTTTCGTTGAAGCTTCCCGCTTCTCCGTTTACTACCATTGAGAATGCTTTATTCATGTCGAAAGCGTCTCTGTAGGGCTTATCACTGATCAGCGAATCATATATATCCGCCATGGAAACTATCTGCGCTTCCACAGGTATCTCATCTCCTTTCAGATGATCGGGATATCCGCTGCCGTCATATTTTTCATGATGATGACGCACTATGTTATAGCTGATGTCTATAAAAAAGTCGCTCTGCAGTTCTTCTATCTGCTTCAGCATCTCACAGCCTAAGGTAGTATGGGATTTGATCACTTCAAACTCATCCGGAGAGAGTTTCCCGGGCTTTAAGAGTATGGTATCGGAAATAGCCACCATGCCTATATCATGCAGCGCCGATGCGCTCTCGATCATCTCTATCTTTGATTTCGGAAGATCATAGGCCTCGGGATACAGCTTTGAAAGCATCTCTGCAAGTATACGGCTTATACCCTTTATCTTTTTGATATGATAATTTGATTCCAGATTACGGAATTCCACCAGGGAACTCATGACTTCCACAAGCCTGTCATTGTACGCGCTGAGTTCTTCATTTTTCTCTTTTATCTCCGCAAGCTGCTTATTGACGATAGCTTCAAGCTGTTCCCTGTGATGATATACGGTAACGGTATTCCTTATCCTGCCCTGTACCAGCGAGGGCACAAAGGGTTTAAGCACAAAATCCGCCGCTCCGTTCTCATAGCATTCATGCACCAGATCTTCATCAAGTCTTGTGGTCATCATGACTATGGGGATGCGCTTGGTCACGCCTTTCATCTTAAGCACCTTAAGCAGTGCCCGCCCGTCTACCACAGGCATATGCATATCAAGGAGCACAACCGCTATCTCCCTGAAATGGGCCATGATATATTCCATTGCCACTTTTCCGTTCTCTGCCAGTGCAACGGTATACTCTCCGTCAAAAAAGCTGCGGAGCATTTCCCTGTTTTCACCGTCATCGTCGGCCACAAGTATTGTAGTCCTAGCCATAGCGATTACCCCCGTAACATTAAGATCAACACTGTATCATTCCGCCGTCCTCGTGAAAACGGCCGCCCGGTTCATCCTTTTCAAACAAGGTTGATATTCCGTTTATAGTCATGTAGGTGTTGCTGTACACCGTGCGTTCCACCTTTATGAATCTTTTGCAGATTTCCGCCATTTCTTCTTCTATGGCCGCCTGCTCTTCCTGAATTGTTTCGATATCCTTCAACTGTCTTTCCAGCAGATCCTGGAATTTCAGGAATATAGGATGCTGTCTGCCCTGCATGGGTCCCAGCTTCTTAAGCACATCGGCCATGCCGCTCCTGGTCTTGTTCATGGCAGCTTCCACTTCGCGTCTTTTGTTTATTACAACGCTCAGCTTTGCCCCGAAATTGATCTTCTCACCCAGCCTTATTTCTGTCCTGATCCCCGCATTTGATCCCAGCGTATTTGTCTCTATCCCCGTAATTGCCGCCACCGATCCTCCGCAGATACTGGCTCTTCTTCCCTCGGTCTTTATGCTGCCTTTGCAGACTACATTACTGTTAAGTATGTATCCGCATTCAATATCTCCCTCTGTTTCAACCTTCACGTTTTCAAGAAATGAACAGGTCAGCTTTCCTCCGGCTTCTATGCTGCCTTTATCATTACCGTTCACACCTTTGCTGATAACGACATTTCCGCCGGCTTTCAGTCTTGCGCCTTCAACGAAACCGTTTATCATTATGTCTCCGTTTGCCTCGATGACTACGTTATCCCTGACGCTTCCGTTTATCGATATGGTTCCGTCATAGGAGACATTTCCGCTTCCGTATGCCACGTCACCCTGCAGCTCCAGGTGTTTCTGTACCGACATGGAGCCGTTTTTGACCGTCACCAGTCCGTCTCTCTGGGCTATGTAAGTGATACCGTCATCCATAAGCCTTATGCCGTCTACACTGTATTTTGTAATATCATTTCCTCTGACAGAATAGACCGGTATACCCGTAACGGATCTCCCGGGTTCACCCAGGGTAGCCGGATGATATATGGCAACCGTATCTCCTGCCTTAACCGAAGCATAACGTCTCGTCGCGCGGTAATCGATACTCCCGTCTTCACGAACGGAAGGACCGTTATCTCCCATGCCCTCTATCTTATACTCATAATATCCGTCCCTGCCGGGCTTTCCGACTGTTCCCGATGCAACCTGGTATTCCTCTCCGGGCTTGATCGTACCGGGCTTTTCAAAAAGGCCTTCGATATCAACACCAACCACTACATTGTATAATTCAAGAAGTTTGTCCAGCTTGGTGGCATTATAATCCTCAGGCAGCGCCACTGTGGGCTTGATGTATGCCTTCATCTGCTTGTCACGTATGATTATCCTTATCCCCGTATCCTTGTCAAAACGCTCTGTATCCAGGGCCTGAGGCATCTTATCATATTTTTCCTTAAGCAGCTTCATTCTGCGTTCCTGCATGTCCGGAGTGGAATATATAAGCCTCGCATACCCCTGCACATCCAGATTATCCATAAGACCTAAGCGTATCTCACGCATCTGTCTGTCTTTGTAAAACTTGTTCGCATAAAAAGTCACGTCCAGTCCCATTTCAAGTCCCAGACGTATCTCTCTCATCTGTCGGAACGAAAAGCCCGCATCATCATAAAAGCTCACATCAACGGCATGTTCCAGTCCCCGCTCTATCTCCTCGAGCTGTGTAAAACCATAGACCGCCTTATCATAGTCATCAATGCTCTTACGCTTTATACCGACCAGGATCTCAGCTTCGGGATCGACAATTTTAGCTTCCGTGCTTATGCTGTTTAAAGCCTTTTCAACTTCAGCCAGGGCAGACTTTTCCTCCTCTAAAGAAACAGCAGTAACAGACGCATCCGGCTCTTTTTCCGATTTAGCCTCTGCGCCTTTCTTTATCTTATCCTGCTTGTTCTGTTCTGCCTGGACCTGCTCGAGGAGTTTGAAGATATCTTCCCCTCCGCCAAACGGATCCTTACCCGGGCTGTCTGCCATATGCCTTATTTCCCTTCGTTTTTGAAAAGCATCCCTTCACTCTTTTTATCGATAAAATCAAAGAATTCTTTTATGCCATCCTCCGTAAGTTCCTTAAATCCGTCCTTCCAGAGAAGCAAGGTCTCCTGCATGCCGCTGCTTCCCTTAAAAAGCAGCACCCACAGTTTCTCTGTCTCCATGATGCCGCTCAGCGCGGTGTACTTAAGATCGAACTCCGTCTTATTGACCTTAACATGCATGCGGTCTGAATAAAAACTTACTATCTCAAATATGGCCCCTGCTCCATGGTCACGCAAGAGTCCTCTGTAATCCGTCCATTCCCTGAAAACATATCCGAAAGGTATCATCAGCGCAAAATACAGCGCAGCTGCCAGCAGGACCACCGCAAGAATCACAGACTTAAGCAATATCAGAGTCAACATAAAACCGGCTGCTGACAGTCCCATGAGCACCGTTGATGTGATCCTTATCCCCCTGCCGTTTTCCTTATACAGCTGCCTGTAATACTCCCTGTGCAGCTTTTTCGTCAGGATGAACCTGTTTTCATACATCAATCTGGCCATATTATGTAAATCATACCATATCCTTTAATCTTCCGCAATAGCCCATTTTATGATATAATACTGCCATTGCATATGCGTAACCCAAGCGGAAGCGTGTCGCCGTGTAATTATTGTCCGGGAGAACTACGAAGCATTTGGAAGGAAATGACATGGATAAACAGATGATCTGGCGGGTTCTGGATATGGAGCCCACAAAGGACGAAAAGCTCATAAAGGCAAGGTACAGGGAGCTGCTGCCGCTGCACAATCCGGAGGATGATGCGGAGGGCTTTAAGCAGCTGCGTGAGGCCTATGATGAGGCGATAAGACTCATTAACGCTCCCGATGAGGAAGAAGGAGCCGATAAGCCTGATGATGCCATCGAGCACTGGCTGGACCGTGTACGTGAGATTTATCCTTATCCGGAAAAGCGCATAGACGAGAGTCTGTGGTCCGAGCTGCTTTCGGATGATGTCTGCGTGGGACTTGATTCTTTTTATGAGACCAGAGAACGCTTTCTTGTCTTTCTTATGGATCATCATTATCTGCCTAATAAGATCTGGCAGCTTATAGACAGGACTTTCGGCATAAAAGACGATAAGAAGGAACTGCTGGAAAAATTCCCTTCTAATTATCTGCAGTATGTACTCTACCAGACCGATACCGAGACCTTCGGCGACTATTCGATCTTTGAGAAAAGAGAGGGCTTTAACGAAGAATCCCTGGATAAATATCTTATGCTGTATTTTGATATCTTCGGCATTTATTCCCGGACTTCAGGGGAGATAGAGATAGTTAACAGCAGGGATGATCTCGATGATGATAAGAAGAAAAGCGAAACCGAAAAGCTGAAAAATGAGTTAAGAAAACTCCCGGAACGCATACCCGAACTTGCCGAATACGGACTCTGGCATCCCTATGAGGATCTGCTGAAGCTGCGTATCAAGCTGACGCTGAAGGACGCATCCGGAGATACAAAAGAACTGCTGGAGCGTTACCCGGACGAACAGCTGATACTGAAGATCTGCGGTGAATACCTTGCCCTGCAGGGCCGGTGGGAAGAAGCCCGGGACTGCTGGGAAAAGATACTGAAAAAAGAGCCGGACAATCAGTCCGCCATCATGGATATGGCAACCTACCTTCATCATATAGGCGAATACGATGCTGCCGAAAATATGATAAGGGACAATATAGGCGGCGCCGGCGGCGGCCCGCATCTGCGCAATTTCTTCATCAAGCTTCAGGAAGACAAGCATGAAGCCCTTATGAAAAAGCTGAATGCCAATCCTGCCGATAACGACACCTACATAGAAGCCTGCTGGTCGCTCTTTCACAGCAACCGTTTTGATGAGACGCTTGAAATGCTTGAAAAGCGCGAATTCGAAAAAGGCACGTCGGAATACTACGACTACGCTGATATGCTGGGACGCATTTACCTTGAAAAGAGAGAGTTCGATAAGGCATATAAATGGCTGAAAGAATGGGAAAAAGAGCTGGAAAATCTTCCCGATGACGGCAGCGAGAAATACGGAAAACGTAAGAAGACTCTGGGTTATCAGAAATTCGTTATAGGCCAGTGCTGCTTCGAACTCGGAAAGGAAAAGACAGACACTTCCTGGTATAAAGTAAGTGAGGATTATCTCAAGGCCGCACTTGAAGCCGAAGAAGATACCTCCATGCATTTTATCTACAAGGATCAGCTGATGCAGCTCTATCTGCGCGCGGGCAGATATGAAGAATGCGTTGATATGTGCGATACCATGCTCGAAGAAGACGAGAACTACATACCGGCATATCTGCGAAGACAGGAGGCTTATTACCACCTCGGCAACGAGCAGGGCATAGTTGATGATTACCACAGCATCATCCCGGAAGTAAAGAACTATTACCGTACCTACCTGCTTGCCGTAAGGGTGCTGATCGACCACGCGCAGTGGGAAGATGCGGAAAGCGTCTTAAAGACCGCTAAGGACAACATGGTCTCCCATCCCATACTTGATATACAGAAGATACGCATACTTCGCGGAAGGTATGATGATAAGGAACATATGGACGAGGCGATAGACTGCTGCAACAAACTCATCGCCGCTTTTAACGAAAACCCCGAGCCTCCTTATGCGGATGACGAAGACAGACTTACCATCGATGACGCCTGGTATCAGCTGTATTGCGTATATGCCGAACATAATGATTTCAAGACTGCTTTCAAGCTTATCAACCAGCGTCTTAAAACCGGCTGCAAACATCTGCCCACAAATATGCTGCGCGCAAACATGCTGCGCATGGACAAGCGTAACAATGAGGCCATAAAAGCCTATAAGACAGCCCTGGAACTGGGCGCGGATGAAGGTGACGTGAATTATTATCTTATGCTCTGTTACCGCGCCCTTAATGATCATAAAAAACTGATCGAAGCCTATGAGAAAGCGATAAAAGCTTCTCCCGAAGCGGAAAAGCCCCGTTTTGAGCTTGCTCTCTACTATAAGGTCCTTTTCAAAAACGAAGAGCAGACCGAATGCTTCGACCGATCCGCTGAACTCCTGACCACACTCATCGAGATGTCGGGACATCCCAGATACTATGCCGAAAGAGCCTACCTGTATAAATTAAGAGCAAGGTACAGCGATGCTATAAAGGATCTGGAAGAAGCCTTACGCAGGGATCCGGAATGCCGTTATTTCTATGATTCCTCCTGGTATGATCTCGGCGATCTGTACTTCCTTACGGGCAACACAGAGAAGTCCATGGAATGCTTCGAAAAAAGCCGCGAACTCTTCGACGACGCCCACTACGGCGCGATCATGCAGCCCGCTGATGTATACGGTTCCCGGGGAGAATGGGCAAAAGCTCTGGAATGGCTGAAGAACTATTCCGATATGCTCCTCGAAGAACCCTTTTTCGCAAAGAAATACGCGGATTTCCATTTGAGCTGCAATCATCCGGAAAAAGCCGGTGAGATATATGATATCCTCTATAAGAACGGAAAGATAGATGAGATCGAGTATCACAGATACATACTTTCGGAAATAATGGTAAGCGCTCCTCAGGATTTCGATAAGGTTTTCGAACAGACCTGGAAGGCAATAGTAAAGCCGGCTCACTGTCATGACCTTATATCATTTACCGGTGTTGCGGTACGAGGTTATCTTACTGCCGACCAGAACACGATCAAAGCCGTGGAGACTTATATAGACATGGGCTGCGAGCTCTTATATGCAAGGCAGCTTAAAAAATGCGTGAAGTTTCTCGAAAAGGCCAAAACACTGCATGCCCTGCTGGGAGAGAGCGGCTATCTTCAGAATCAGGATGCCCGGGTGAGAAATACAATAGAGATCTACCGTCATCTCGCCCTCGCCTACAAGCTTTCAGGTCATGACAAAAAGGCGGCCAAGCACGCAAAAATATGCATGAACGTGCTCTTACAGAAGAAGCCTGCTATACGCAAAGTGGCCGAATTCACTTACGGCAAGAGGAACGAGGAATACTATCTTCACTCCTTTGAGGGTAAGAACCCCTACAGATACAAACTTCTTGCTTCACTGTTTCTGTGCATGGGCGATACGGATAAGGCAAATAAATATCTTGATATGGCAGAGTCTGCCCCTCTTTGCATTGACTGTCAGCACCAGCAGTGTTATGATGCTTTGTTGGTAAGAGGCTATGCCGAAGAGATAGCCGGACGACCGGAAGAAGCATTGAAGTATTTTCAGCGGGCCGTGGAGATCTGTCCAAGTGACAGGGAAAACACCATGGGCGTATATGTAAATAAAGAAAAACTAAAAGGTCAGGATAAATGATAGCAGGTATAGATCTGGGTACAACCAATTCGCTGATAGCCGTTTATACCGAAGACGGCCCTAAGATCATCCCCAACAGACTCGGGAAGAATCTTACCCCTTCGGTTGTCAGCGTTGAAGGAGACGAGGTATACGTAGGTGAGGTAGCTAAAGAAAGACAGCTGACTCATCCTAACGAAAGCGCCTCTGTCTTTAAGCGCGCCATGGGCACGGATCAGAAGTATAAACTCGGAGATAAGGAATACAGTCCCGAAGACCTTTCTTCCCTTGTACTCCGTTCCCTGAAGGAAGATGCTGAAGTTTATCTCGGGGAGGAGATCACGGAGGCAGTGATCAGCGTTCCCGCATATTTTAATGATGCCAGAAGACGCGCCACCAAACGTGCCGGCGAGCTTGCAGGCTTCAAGGTGGAACGTATCATCAGCGAGCCTACGGCTGCAGCCGTGGCCTTCGGTCTTTATGACATGCAGGAGGATTCCCGCATACTGGTCTTTGATCTCGGGGGCGGCACCTTTGACGTATCGGTGCTTGAACTCTCCGGTACCATACTTGAAGTAAAGGCAGTAGCCGGCGACAACTACCTGGGGGGCGAGGATTTTACCCGCATACTTAACGACATCTATTTAAGCCGCATAGAGAAAAAATACGACCTGGATGTTTCTTCCCTTGATGAGAAGACTCTCGGATATATACGCAAGCAGGCTGAGAATGCCAAGCTACAGTTCGAGCATGAAAAGAATGTTACAATGAGCTGCAATATAAACGGGAAAACAATGGAAACCACCATTTCCCTGGAAACCTATGAGAAAAAATGTGAGGACATCCTTGAACGCATAAGGATCCCTATCCGCAGATCCCTCTCGGATGCCAAGATAAAGCTTAAGGAGATAGACAAGGTCGTGATGGTGGGCGGCGCCACGAGGCTTCCCATAGTCAAGCATCTGGTGGCAAGACTCTTTATGGCTCTTCCGGATACTTCCGTACATCCCGACGAAGCCATTGCTCTCGGCGCTTCCATACAGGCTGCAATGAAAGAACGCAAAGAAGCCGTTAAGGAAGTGATACTGACAGACGTATGTCCCTTTACCTTAAGCACTGAAGTATCGGTGGAACGAGAAGACGGACGCTTTGAAGCAGGCCATGTATGCCCTATCATCGAAAGGGGCACCACGATCCCTGCCAGCCGTACCGAGACTCTTTATCCCCTGCATGACAACCAGACCTCGATCCATGTTAATGTACTGCAGGGCGAGAGCCGTTTTGCAAAAAACAATCTGGAGCTGGGTTTCCTTGATATAGAACTGCCGCCCGGCAAGAAGAAGGACAGCGGTTTTGACGTAACCTATACCTACGATGTCAATTCCATACTCGAGGTACAGGTACGGGTACATTCCACCGGCTTTGTGACCAAGCAGATACTTAAAGGCCGTGACGTGGACATGACGGACGAAGAAATAGAAAAACGCATGGAGGAACTTTCTTATCTGAAGATCCCTCCCAGAGAACAGGAACACAACAAATTGCTCCTTTCAAAAGGCGAACGCCTTTATGAAGAGCACTTCGGTGAAGACAGGGAAGTCATAGAATATCACATCCGTCTTTTCGAGCAGGCTCTGAATACCCAGGATCCTGTCCGTATGGATGCAGCAAGGGAGGAATTCCGGGAATTCCTCGAAGGCTGGGATTAAACGTATAAAAAAAAAGCCACGTTGCCGTGGCTTTTTCTTTATACTCTCTTAAATGCCGGTATCACATCAAGCGGCGCATCGACGTTTATCGTCACGCCTCCGTCATATACCTTATTTGTATTGATATCCTCCCACTTGCCTGCAGGCAGGTATACTTCTCTGCTGCGCATACCAAGCTCCATTACCGGAGCTACCAGGTAGGAAGGTCCGAACATGTACTGGTCTTCCAGCTCCCAGCACTTCTTATCCTCCGGGAATTCGTAGAACATCGTACGTATCACGGGCGAACCGTTTTCGGAAGCCTCCTTCATAAGTCCTGCGGTATAATCCTTAAGGCTCATGCGAAGCTCAATGTACTTTTTCATAATTGCTTCGGCCTCTTCTCCGTAGCTCCAGATCTCATTGGGCTGTCCGGTAAACAGATATCCGCCTCCGAAATCCCTGTCATCCAGGGTAGGAATATCTCTGGGTCCTCTGTCCCCGTGCAGACGCATAATAGGTGAGAACACACCGAAACCAAACCATCTGAGCAGCAGTTCCACAAAATCGGGATCCTTCACATCATCGGTCATAAAGCCGCCGATATCCGTTGTCCACCAGGGTATACCTGCTATACCCGTATTGAGTCCTGCTGAAAGCTGATCTCTGAAAGCCTCAAAAGTCGAAGGTATGTCACCGCTCCAGAGCAGCGCTCCGTATTTCTGCGAACCTACCCAGGCTGATCTGATAAGTGAAAGGGGTATCTCCCCTCCATCCGCAACTGTTCCCTCAGCTACCACTTTCAGATAGTTCTTCGCATATTCACAGCCGACTTCAGCGCTCCTTCCGGTAAAATAACGCATATTGTCAAACTGATATACTGCGCTGTCGGGCTCGGCATTGTCGAGCCAGAACAGGTCTATGCCGTATTTTTTATAATTGTCTTTGAGCTTCTTCCATACAAAATCCCTGGCTTCGGGATTGAAGGTATCAAAGATCGCACATTCTCCCTGGTAATCATAGGTCTCTATCGTGCCTCTGTCAGTCCGGGCAAGCATGTTCTTTGAGAGCATCTCCTCGAAGTTCTCGCATCTCTTGTCTACCGAAGGCCATACGGATACCATTACCTTGGTCCCGTCCGCATGCAGTTCGTCAACCATTGCCCTGACTTTATCTTCGGGCCAGTATTTCTCGTCGAAACACCAGCTTCCCTGATAAGGCCAGTGGAAGAAATCTATTACCATCACATCGAGATGTATGCCCATCTCCTTGTATTTCCTGGTCACTGCCAGCACTTCTTCGGGAGTACGGTATCTCAGCTTGCACTGCCAGAAACCGAGGTACTCACTGCCAAGCACCGGAGCGCGGCCCACAACTTCGGTATAGTTTTTCACGATAGCCGCGGGGGTATCATCCACGGTTATCCAGTAATCTATCTCTTTGGACTCATCGCCCACCCATTCCGTCAGGTTCTTGCCGAAAGAAACCCGGCCGCTGGCGGGGTTGTTCCAAAGGAAACCGTAACCCTTTGATGAAAGAGCGAAAGGAATGCTTACCTGTGAATTACGCTGTGCCAGCTCCAGCATACAGCCTTTCAGATCAAGATAAGGCTGCTGATACTGTCCCATACCGAATATCTTTTCATCTTCGTTTCTTTCGAAACGCACGGCGATCTTAAAGGCATCGGAGGCGAGGCCCACATATTCCCTGGCCGTAACCTTCAGACACCTGCTCTCCTTTGTCAGAGGCTCGCCGTAAGCCCTGTTATACTCATAGAGCACTCTTTCATCATCCTTAAAGAACTCGATCATGCCCGAAGGATTGATCGCTGCACGGATGCGGCCGTTGCTTATGCTTGCGGTCTTTTCGGCGATCTTAATACCCGCACTGCCCTTTTCAACGTTTTCGGTCAGTGCCCTGTCCCTGCCTGTAAACGCCGTCAGCTGAGTCGAACGAAGCCTCAGGGCATTCTTGCCCCAGGGCTCTATACGAAGGATCTCAGCTCCTTCGCGTCCTATTAGCGCATTGCCGTCTTTTTCAAATCTCATACGTAACCTCCTGCTTTCTTAATGTACCCCAGCACAAATACCAAAGGAGAATTCCAGTAAATGGTTATCTCATTGGTCGAATAAGAAAGTATATTATCCGCATATCTGCGCATTGCGGGTCTGTCACTCATATTTTCCATATTTGCGGCTTCATCGCCGGGCCTGTAATTGGGTCCTCCGGATACAAAGCCGGGAATAGGATCGTCTATGCCGTCTGCTATGCCGGGTCTGTTGTGGGGATTCCTGAAAGCATTCTCACCTATACCGGTCACATAGCTTAAATTCATGGCATTCCTGCCGAAGATATAATCAAGCTGCGCCTTTGCGGCTTCAAGATAAGAAGCATCCGTCGTGAGTTCATGGGCATAACACAGTATCATCGCATTCATCAGCACCACCATGTTACTGCCCCAGGTAAACTCCCTGGGTCTTAAAGTAAACTCGAAAGCATTAGACTCTGAAAGCTGCTTAAGCCTGTCAGCTTCATCCATCCACTTTAACTTTATCCTGTTATACAGATCACTTCCGAATATCTCTTCACCGCCCGTCAGGCAGCAAAGCGAAGCAAAACCACCCACATCGGCCCAGCCCAGAGCCGTCAGATTGACCTTTAGCTCCATCGTGTCCTGAATGATAAACTTTGCCTTATCATCTTTCTCACTCCTGTAGATCTCCATGGCAGCCCAGAAGCGCTCATCCGCATCGGAACGGTCATAATAGGTCCCTGTCAGCACTTCCTTCGGGTTCTCGAAAATAAAGGAAGGATTCTCAAGCAGCCAGTTCCAGCTCTTTAAAGAGGCCGCTTTGAGCACTGCCGCATATTCCTCATCAAACTCTTTGTATATTCTCGCTGCCAGCGCCATTACTGCGGCAAGATCAGCAGTCGCAAGGCTGGATACCGGTGTCACCGCTACAGGCAGCTCATCATCCGAGGGCATGATGAAATCGCAGAAGTTCATGGATGTAGCCTTATGATGAACTCCGCCGTCCTCTTCCTGCATAAGAAGCATCCAGTCCAATTCATATTTACATTCGGCAAGTATGTCCGGATATTTTCCGCCGCTTTCGGGTATATTCACATCTATTGAGAGCTGCTCTCTCTCCAATTCGAATCCATAGAGAAGATGCCCCAGCGCGACAGCCGCTGCGGTCACATATCTTCCGAAGTCACCGGCATCATGCCAGCCCCCGTGCATCTTCATTTTTCTCTCGGGATTCAGAAGATCAAAAGCATCTCCGAGATGACAGGCCTTTCTCTTAAACCTGCCTGCGTACTTCTCTTCCAGTTCCATGCCGCAACGCTGGAAATAAAACATCTTAAGCGCTGCCTTAAGAGCTTCGTCATAATGATCATCGCTTATAACGAAGCTGCAGCTCTTATTTCCCTCAGCATCTTTGAAATAGTAAGTACCTGTCTCAGTGATGTCGCTGAAATCTATAATCCCCGCTTCTTCCCCACTGTTCTCATCAAAGGAAAGCTTTACGTTCCCTTCCTTAACCACTTTTCCGTCTTTATTCAGGAGTTCGTAGTGTGATGATGACGTAAGGGTCGCATGCTTGACGGATGACCCGTAGTACCCCGCCTGATTCACGTATATCATATACCTTCTCCTTATGTTCTGTCAGGCTAAAGCCTGCTCAAGATCAGCTATAAGATCCGCCTTGTCTTCAAGCCCGCAGGACAGACGTATCAGTCCTGCCGGTATGCCTGCTGCCTCCAACTGCTCGTCGGTCATCTGACGATGGGTAGAAGTAGCCGGATTTAAACAGCAGCTTCTTGCATCAGCCACATGTGTCTCTATTGCTATAAGTTTAAGCTTCTTCATAACGCTCTCTGCCGCAGCCCTGCCGCCTTTAAGCTCAAAGCTTACCACACCGCAGCCTCCGCAGCCAAAGTATTTCTGAGCTCTCTCATAATAAGGATCTCCCTTAAGTCCGGGATAGCTTACCTTTGTTATCTTATCCTGGGCTGCAAGGAACTCCGCAACGGCCGTGCCGTTCTCCACATGCCTGGGCATGCGTACATGCAGGCTCTCAAGTCCGAGATTCAGAAGGAAAGCATTCTGGGGACTCTGTATGCAGCCGAAATCCCTCATGAGCTGCGCCGTAGCCTTTGTGATGAATGCGCCTTCCTTACCGAATTTCTCAGCATAGGTTATGCCGTGATATGAATCATCGGGAGTGGTAAGTCCCGGGAATTTGTCCTTATGAGCCATCCAGTCAAATTTACCGGAATCTACGATCGCTCCGCCCACACCGGCTCCGTGTCCGTCCATATACTTGGTGGTAGAGTGTGTAACGATATCAGCTCCCCACTCTATAGGTCTGCAGTTTACCGGAGTAGGGAAGGTGTTGTCTATGATCAGCGGAACGCCGTGCTCATGCGCCACCTTGGCGAATCTCTCGATATCAAGTACCGTAAGCGCGGGATTTGCTATAGTCTCACCGAATACCGCCCTGGTATTGTCCCTGAAAGCAGCGTTAAGTTCGTCTTCGTCAGCATCGGGCGAAACAAAGGTCACATCTATGCCCATCTTTGCCATGGTCACGGATATCAGATTGAAGGTTCCGCCATAGATAGAAGATGAAGCAACTATATGAGATCCGTTTTCACAGATATTAAAAAGAGCAAAGAAATTAGCTGCCTGTCCCGAAGAAGTGAGCATACCTGCCGCACCGCCTTCCAGAGCTGCTATCTTTGCTGCAACATAATCATTTGTAGGATTCTGAAGTCTGGTATAGAAATAACCGCTGGCCTCCAGATCAAAGAGTTTACCCATGTCTTCACTGGTATCATATTTGAAAGTTGTGGACTGGATTATGGGTATCTGCCTCGGTTCTCCGTTCCCCGGCGTATAGCCCGCCTGTACACATTTGGTACCTGTTCCAAAAGCCATTTTTTTAGTCTCCTTTTATTTTATTTTTCGGCTATGCTATCATACCATATATCATTCCCGTCTTCAAGTTATAAAAGGGCTTTTCAGACGTATTCGAACATCCCTTCCGCATCCTCTTTCTTCACGCTTTCCTGTATCTTCAGGACTCTTACCTTAGTCTCCTTATTCCCGAAGGCTATGGTTATGATATCACCGGCCTTGACCTCGGTTCCGGCCTTGGCCACACGGTCTCCTATCATTATACGCCCGGCATCGCAGGCCTCATTGGCCACCGTGCGTCTCTTTATCAGTCTCGACACCTTTAAATATTTATCCAGTCTCATAATTCATTCTCCCGATAAAAAAGGGAGGGCCTATGCCCTCCCTCGATTATTGTTTTAAAAACTTCTTAGTTAAGAGCATCCTTGAAAGCCTTACCAGCCTTGAACTTAGGAGCCTTGGAAGCAGCGATCTTCATGGTAGCGCCGGTCTGAGGATTGCGGCCTGTACGAGCGCTTCTCTTGGTTACTTCGAAGGTACCGAAACCAACCAGTGATACCTTGCCGCCCTTCTTGAGCTCTTTTGTGATGGTATCTGTGAATGCATTAACAACTGCCTCTGCATCTTTCTTTGTAAGGCTTGCCTTATCTGCGATTGCTGCTACTAATTCTGTTTTGTTCATTTTATTACCTCTCCTTTTATGTTTGATTTAAAAGCTTTTCGCTTTAAAAAGCTACATTAAACGTTATATTAGTTTTTTGCTGATTTGTCAAGGGCAGACACACAATATATGGTGATTTTCGGCCTGTTTTGTGATTTTTTTAGCAAATTAGAGTAAAAAAACCGCCTATTTTCAGAGTTTTTACATATTGCAATCTGTTTTTCCCTTAATCTATGGGGTCTAATTCGGAAAAAGAATAATTCAGATCCGACTCCTCCGCCCCGACATTGATCGTATAGCTTCTGGTCTGATATCCGCTCCGCCTCAGCGTTATCACATAACTGCCTGCTTCCCTTAAAAATGAAATGGGGGATATGCCTATATAAATGCCGTCTTTATATACTTCCACATCTTCGGGAGCATCTATATACACTCTGTACTGTCCCACACTTACCGCATCTTTTATATCCGAAGCCGGAACGGGTGTCGGTGTAGGCGTAGGCTCAGTCTCCACATCAATCATTTCCACCGTATTTCCGCGCGGTTCCTCTGTAGGTACCGGCGTGGGCGTGGATGTAGGTTCGGAAACAGTGCTGTTTTCCGATGCCGAAGCATTGGGATCTTTTTCCAGTATGATATTCAGATTGGCCAGCTCGGAGCCGACCTTTATATATCTGCTCACCGTGATATAACCGTCTGCGGCAGCCACCATCTGATGTATGCCGTAGGAGAGCTTTACCTTATCGCTTGTATCCGTTTTCTCGCCGTCTATATAAACCCTGGCCTCTTCGGGTATCACGGTAAAGATTATCGATCCGTATTCCGGCTCGCTTACCCATTTGCTGACATCTATCGATATCTCCTGACCTTCCTTCACGCTTATGTTTTCCGTTCCCGAAGATCCTTTATGAGAAACGGTTACCGGATAAGTTCCTTCGGGTACCGCAAGCAGCATATCGGGCTGTATCTGGCTCACCAGCCTGTCACCTGCCTGAACCCAGCCTCCGACAAAATAATCACTGTTTACCAGTCTCAGATAGCCGTGACCCTCTTCCACAAAGATCCCGTATACCGTATGGTCCATGCCCGTTACCCTTAGCCTGTCCATACCGTTTATGTCCATGAGCTCACCTTCTCCCGTATCAGTCATCACCACAAGATCTTTACTGAGACTGTAGAGTTCTCCGCCAAGGCTTATATTTCTTCCCTTTGCGTCCGGAGCAAAACCTTTAACGTTCTCGAAAACAAAGGCTTCGGGTGAAAGTTTCAGCGTGTTGAGCCTCTTCCTTCCGTGCACGAAAGTCACTTCCGCCATAGCCCCGGTATCCACCTGGGCTAAGCTTATAGGCTGTGAATATTTATCCGCATAGGAAGTAGCCCCGTCAAAATTCAGGGTATATTTTTTGCCGAGTTCAAGATTCAGAAAAGTTATCGTGTTATTCTGCAGATCCTTGCTGACCACCAGGGCAGTGTCTATGGAATCAAAATTACCCGCAAGCGCAGGAACAAAGCCCGTCTCCTGACTTTCGACAGGCTTAGGTGTATCTGTCTGCGCACAGCCGGAAATAAGCAGGCCTCCGCAGAGCATGAGCAGGGCTGCTTTTTCTATTCTTTTTTCACTCTTTGCCTTTAACATATTTTTCCAGCAGATACTCTTTCGTATTGTGCTCCGGATACTCCAGGACATCGTTTAACATTTCGTTTAATTTCTCTCCCATAGCCGGTCCCGGGCTGATCCCCGCGGCTATCAGATCCGCGCCTTTTACGCTAAGCTGTGACAGAGTCACACACTCGGCCTGTTCTTCTATCTCTTTCCAGAGTTCATGTATACGGTAAATCCGCTCAAGCTTCTCTTCTCTTTTGTACATGCTCTGGGCTTTCACATCCGCTTCCTGCACATAAAACACCAGCGGGAAAGCCTCTCTGCCCGCTCTGTTGATGAAACGTCTGAGCAGCCGTCTGTCAGCCTCCGTCCTGTCATCATGGAATTCTATCAGCTTCTTCACGCGGTTTATGGTATCGTTATCATACTTAAGCCTCTTAAGTATGGTATCCGCCATCTCCGCGCTTTTTTTCGGATGTCCCTTAAAATGACATACGCCCTTATCATCCATGGTCTTCATCAGCGGTTTTGCGACATCATGGAGCAGCATGGATATCCTTAAGAACTTCAGCGCCTCAGGAAAAGCGTCTTCCCCTATCTCTTCCTTAAGCGCTCCGCAATCTATGTTTTCCAGGCTGTGCAGCGTATGCTCGCCCACAGTATAACAGTGATGCGGTGTTTCCTGGGTCGTCTCCATGCAGGCATTGAATTCCGGAAGAAAATATTCAGTAAGGCCGTATTCGTAAAACAGCTTAAACTTGTAAGGTTCTGCGCTTACAAGGAGCTTTTCGACTTCGACGCGTATCCGCTCGGCGCTTACCTTTTCTATATTGGCGGAGAGTTCTTTAGCCGCTGCTGCCGTGCCTTCATCAATGCTTCCTTTCAGCTGCGCCGCGAAACGCACGGCGCGCATCATCCTCAGGGCATCTTCCGAGAATCTTTCATACGGATCCCCGACACAGCGTATTATTCGGTCCTTAAGATCTTCTCTTCCGTTAAAGAGATCCACGATACCGCGCTCCGGATGCCAGGCCATTGCATTGATCGTAAAGTCCCTGCGTTTCAGATCTTCTTCAAGACTTTTGGAAAAACTCACTTCCTTCGGGTGCCGTCCGTCCTCATACACCCCGTCGATGCGGTAGGTCGTCACTTCATAGGATTCCAGCCTTCCGGCCTCTTTTAACAAAACGGTGACCGTCCCGTGCTTTATACCGGTATCCACAGTTCTCCTGAAAAGCTGTTTAACCTCTTCCGGCAGCGCCGAGGTCGTGATATCCCAATCCGCCGGCACCCTGTTAAGCAGGCAGTCCCTTACACAGCCTCCGACTGCATAAGCCTCAAACCCTGCATCCTCCAGGGTCTTTATGATATGCTTTACACCATCAGGCATCAGTTTTGTATCTGCCTCAGCCTTCTGCATAGCTGTTCAATGCTCCGATCACGTAATCCTGTTCTTCATCTGTAAGTCCGTTATACATGGGTATTGAAAGCACGGTATCCGCATATTCTTCCGTAACAGGCAGACTTCCCTTCTTTATCCCGAGATATGCATATGCCTTGGACAGATGAGGCGGTACGGGATAATGCACTATAGTATCTATGCCTTTTTCTTTCAGGTATTCCGCCAGCTTATCCCTGCTCTTGCACCTTATCACGAACTGGTGATATACATGCTCCGAGCCTTTCCTCAGCTTGGGCAGTATGATCGCGGGATTGTCGATCTCCTTCAGATAACGCTCTGCCTTTGACTTACGCTCCGCCGTAAGCGCTCTGATATGTGAGAGCCTCACGCCTAAAAGCGCCGCCTGTATCTCATCAAGGCGGGAATTGATACCCACCTCATCATTGTAATATCTCTTTTCGCTGCCGTAATTTCTCAGCATCCTTATCCTGCGGTCAGTTTCCTTATCGTTTGTGATCACCGCGCCGCCGTCACCGAAAGCTCCGAGATTCTTTGACGGATAAAAGGAAAAGCAGCCCGCAGAACCGAAGGTTCCGCTCATCTTTCCCTTGTATGCTGCGCCGTGGGACTGAGCACAGTCCTCTATCAGCTTAAGGCCGTGTTTTTCACATATCGCGCATATCTTATCCATTTCCGCGGTCTGACCGTAAAGATGTACCACCATCACGGCTTTGGTCTTCTCCGTAATCTTTTCTTCTATACGATCGGCATCTATCTGATAATATTCATCAGGCTCCACGAACACCGGAGTAGCTCCTGTCATGCTTATGCCCATGACGCTGGCGATAAAGGTATTGCCCTGTACGATCACTTCATCACCCTCTTTTATATCCAGCGCCCTGCAGGCCAGATACAGCGCATCGAGGCCGTTTCCGGTACCTGTACAGTATGAAGCCCCGCAGAAAGCAGCAAAGTCCTTTTCGAATTTCTCCAGTTCCCTGCCCATGATATACCAGCCGGAACGCAGTACTCTCAGCGCTGCATTTTCAAATTCAGCGTGGTACATACTGTATGCCCGGTCCAGCCTGTTTGTCATTATCCTGTCCATACACCCGTCTCCTTATATTGCGCTTTCTCCCGGAGGGACCATTCCCTATATAGAAAATGAATCCTCCCGTACAGAGAGGATTCTCCTTTATCACTTTCCGATGAAACAGCCGGTAAATGCTTTATTCCAATTCTATTCCCTGTGCGCGCAGGTATTCCATTACATCTCCGACAGTCTTGAAATTCTCAAGATCCTCATCCTCGATCTTAAGTCCGTATTCTTCCTCCAGCGCCATCACAAGTTCCATCAGTTCGAAAGAATCAGCCCTCAGATCATTCATGAAATTAGTGTCTTCGGTGATCACCGTTCCTTCCGACAGATGCAGCTGTTCTATGATCATTTCAGAAATCTTTTCTAACATGTCCGGTTCTCCTATGCTCGTTTCTGGTATTTATACTATACCCCTCGCGATAGAGTATATTCAAGCCCTATCTTTTTGTCAAGCCTTATGTAAACAATTATATATTTCTCTTTTCGGTATCCCGCGGTCCAGGGCCGCCTGCTTCATAGCTTCCTTATGGTCCATGCCCTGATCCTCATACAGCTTTACATGTTCTTCCACGGTCATTTCTTCATATTTTTTTCTTTCTTCGCTGACTATCTCCTCCGGACTTTTCCCCGCTATCACCAGCACATACTCACCTCTGGGTTCATTCTCCTCATAGTATTCAAGCGCTTCACCAAGCGAAGTAGGTCTTACCTCTTCAAAGCGCTTGGTCAGTTCCCTGCACACCGACAGCTTCCTGTCTCCCAGGGTATCATATAGCAGCTTAAGCGTAGCCTTCAGATGATGAGGAGCTTCATACATTATTATGGTCCTGCTCTCTCTCTGAAGCTCAGAGAGCACAAACGAACGCTCCTTTTTATCATGGGGCAGGAAACCCTCAAAACAGAAACGTCTGCCGGATATGCCGGAAAGACTTAAGGCCGTTATGCAGGCACAGGCTCCTGGCAGGGATGTCACGTTTATCCCTTCATCATGGCACATGCTTACAAGCACTTCACCCGGATCCGAAATGACCGGAGTCCCCGCATCAGTGATAAGGGCCACGTTCTTCCCTTCCTTCAGCATGCCTATAATGGTCACGGCCTTGTCATACTTATTGAACTCATGATAGCTGGTCATGGGCGTATGGATATCAAAATGATTGAGCAGCTTGAGGCTGCCCCTGGTATCCTCGCATGCTATCATATCCGCTTCATTAAGTGTCCTTATCACCCTTTCCGTAATATCTTCGAGATTACCTATGGGTGTGGCGCACAGATACAGAGTTCCGTTCAAAAACCGTAATCCTCCCTTATCTCTTTTGAATATACTCCTTCACTCTCATAAATGATCAGCGGCTTCTCGACCCGAACTCCCGGCCCGCCGCCTTTTACCGCTTCCATAAGCACCATGGCGGGTTCCCTGTCGATATAGGGGTGCACAAATCTTAAACGCTTTACTTCCAGACGGTGATCAGCGAGTGTCCTTATAAGTTCAGGTACCCTCTCAGGTCTGTGTACCAGAGCGATACGGCCTCCGTTATTCAGCCAGAAAGCTGCTGCCCTGCATACATCATTAAAATCACACATCACTTCATGCCTTGCTATCATTTTGGCATCATCCGGATTATTAAGGCCTCTGCCGCCCGCGATATATGGCGGGTTACAGCTTATCACATCAAAAGAAGCAGGTTTGAAATATTTCCCTGCCTCCCTTATATCTCCCCGGACTATCTCTATCTTATCTTCCAGTCCGTTCATCCGTACATTTCTGTCAGCCAGTTCGGCGCTCATTTCCTGTATCTCTATGCCGCAGATCTTAGCCGCCTTGGTTTTCGCCGATAAAAGCAGGGGAAGTATCCCGTTTCCGGTACACATATCCAGCAGCTTTTCTCCCGGCTTTACCCTTACAAAGCCCGAAAGCAGCACCGCATCCATGCCGAAGCAGAAGGCTTGCGGATCCTGGATCAGCTTTAAGCCCGATAGCTGCAGATCGTCAACTCTTTCATTGTCACGGACAAACAGTTTTTCATCCATCACTGTTCTTCTCCGTCTTATCGGTCTTATCCGGCTTATCGCCCCTGTTCTTATCCTGGCGCTTATTCTTCTTCCAGTTGTTGTTCTTCTTTTTGTTGTCTCTGTTGTCTTTGTTATTATCCCTGTTATTGTTTTCTTTGTTTTCTTTGTTTTCTTTGTTGTCCTTATTATCCTTGTTGTCCCTGTTCTCCCGTCTGTCTCTGTTATCCCTGTTTTCTCTGGGTTCCCTGTTCTCCCGGCGCTCTCTGTTGTCCCGGTTCTGACGGGCAGGCTTCTCCTGACTTTCCGGCTCATCCACTGCCTCGAGCTTCTTTAACTCCTTAAGTTCTTCCTCTGTCAGATTATCATTTTCTTTCTTGCCCTTGCGACGTTTAATGAACTTCAGCTCATCAACATGGTATTCCTCTATCTCGCGCTCATCATTTTCTTCGACTATGACCTTGACGCGCTGTCTCAGCACATCCACGCTGGCAACCTTGCCTTCTATGCCAAGCGGCGTGGTCACCGTATCACCGTTCCCCGGAAGGTTCCTGTTAAGATAAGCATAGGTATCGGCCTCATATTGCAGACAGCACATAAGCCTTCCGCACATGCCCGAGATCTTGCCCGGATTTAAGGAAAGATTCTGTTCCTTTGCCATCTTTATCGAAACGGGAATAAAATCCGTCATATAGGCATGACAGCACAGCTCGCGTCCGCAGGTGCCTATACCGCCTATCATCCTGGTGGCATCACGCACGCCTATCTGTCTTAATTCTATCCTTGTATGGAAAAGCGAAGCCAGATCCTTTACCAGCTCTCTGAAATCCACCCTGCCGTCAGCGGTGAAATAGAAGATGATCTTGCTTCTGTCAAAGGTGTACTCCACCTCTATGAGCTTCATTTCCAGTCCGTGTTCTTTGATCTTCTGCTTGCACAGACCGGCAGCCGTCTTTTCTTTTTCCCTGTTCTCTTCATTCTGACGGTCGTCTCTCTCACTTGCTATCCTTAACACCGGCTTGAGGGGCGCCTTCAGCTTTTCCTCCTCTATCTCACGGATACGGTCCACTGCCGTTCCGTATTCCATGCCCTTCGTAGTCTCTACTATCACATGCATGCCGCGTTCTATCTTCAGTCCGGCAGGATCAAAAAAATAAACCTTTCCCCCGGTGTTGAATCTTATTCCTACGATCGTTTTCATATCCTCAATGCTCCTTGATGGTAAGCAGCAGAAGCTCCATGGTCAGCTCATAGGATACCTGGCTCTTCAGACGGTTCTTGGCTGTCTCAAGGGCCTGTATGATCTCCTCTATGCCTTCATAGTCGCTGTACTGCGCTACCTTCTGTATACTCTGTATTTCATCTCTGAATATCAGGTGGTTTAAGTCATGGGTTGCCTTAAACAGCAGTATATCCCTGTACCAGACCGCCATTATATCCAGATAATCATTTATGTCAAAACCGAACTCACGGATAGCCTTTAAGGTATCCATGATATCCACGGTATCCATCTCCCTGATGTTCTTCAAGAGGGAAAGGGCGCTCACCCTGATCTTGTCAAAATCTTCGCTTGAAGCCAGGGCTTTGGCACGGCCCACATTACCCCTTGCAAAAGCTATGCATATCTCGGCCCTGCTCTCGGGTACATGGAGATTCTCCATCAGATACTTACGCATCTCATCATCCCGTACCGGCTTCATCGTCAGGGTCACGCAGCGGCTGCTGATGGTGGGAAGCAGGCTCTCGGTGGAACTGGTAAGTATCAGGAATACCACATAGGCAGGCGGCTCTTCTATGGTCTTTAAAAGAGCATTCTGGGCCTGGGGCGTCATCTTCTCGGCTTCCTCTATCACATAGATTTTATACTTCGAACTGTAAGGTTTTATCTGCACGGTTTCGATGATGCCGTTGCGCACGTCATCAACACCTATGGTATTGGGCTTCTCATGCTGTACATATATTATATCGGGATGGTTGCCGCTCATAGCCTGGGAACACGAATGACAGTTTCCGCAGGGTTCCGCAAAGCCCTTATCATCCACGACCGGAGCTTCGCACTGAAGCGCCTGGGCAAAGACCTTTGCCACGAATTCCTTGCCGCTTCGTACTTCGCCGTAAAGTATGTATGCATGTGAAACCTTGCCTGCAGCGATAGATGCCTGCAGCTGATCTTTTATCTGCTGTTGTCCAATTATATCCGCAAATCCTGCCATGCCCATCGCCCCCTTTTATGTGAAAAGATCCAGTAAGAGTCCCCTGATCTCCCCTATCTTTGACAGTATCTCCATGTGGTCCTTTTCTTCCTTGACAAGCTCCTGCGCCAAAGCATCCAGGTTCTCATCCACCAGTCTGACGATCCCGTAGACTCTGTGCCTGCCTCTCTTATCCAGGAAGTTCTCCCTTGAGAATTCATGGGAACGGTTCACCACTTCGTTCATGAATTCCTTTATCAGACTGCGATATTTCTTCATATCGCGTATATCTTTTTTCTTGCCCAGCTTCTCCCCCTGGGCTGTGATCTCACTCATCAGACTGGTGAGCTTTTCCTGCAGTTCGCTTTCTTCTATATGGGAAGCCAGCATGAATTTAAAGCTTCCGTCACCTTCGGTGACCGCTTTTGTTTCATTTACCTGTACCGGCTGCGTTAACTGATTTATCTTCAGTGTGTCCATATAATATCCGTTCCCTGATCTTCTTCAGGCATTCATCCAGCTCGTCGTTCTCATAGATCATATCTATGCCCGCTTCCCTGATCTTTTCTTCGGAAAAATCCGCTTCATCCGCCAGAAAGCGCCTGCACATCTCGGCATATTTAGGTTCGCTCTGGGCCCGTTCTCTCATAAGAGCGCGTTCAAGCCTGACCCCGTCATCAACATGGATATATAAGGGGATCACTTTCTCCTTGCCATAATACACCTTGATTTTATTATACACTTCAAGAGTGCCAATAATCAAGCGGTCTTTTTCGTCATCATAGCCCTCATCCACGGTAAAATAATACCAGTCTCCGTGTACGGTATGATAAACCCTTGATTCTATCACCTTTCCGGCAGCTTTAAGCCGGTTCATGCCTTCCACATCCGTAAAGTGGTATTCCCTGCCTTCTTCTTCACCTTCCCTTATGGGTCTCGTGGTATAGATCACAAAGGGTTCCAGCTTAAGTTCTTTATCCCTCAGCAGTTCCTTATATATGCTGTCCTTTCCGGACGCGCTTTTTCCCATCAGACAGAAAAGTCTCATAACAGTTTTATCCTCATATCTTTATCAAGCCCGCGTATGCTTACCCCGCTCTCATACAGGGCTCCTATCCGGCTACATATTTCCTTTGTTACTTCTTCACCCGGCGCAAGCAGCACTCTTCCCGGCGGATAAGCGATCACAGGCCCTGCGCTGACAAGGCCTTCCGCTTCCTTAAGCGCCAGCTTTCTGTATGCTGCTCCGAAAGCTTCGGAAGGTTTCATCCTGACCAATGGCTTTATAGTCTCATAACAGAGCCCGTCTTCAGCTTCGTATCCATACTCCCCATCGATCTCATAAAGAGCTTTTACAAGCCTGTCATGATCTTCTTTTGTATCGGCCGCAGTGCTTATCAACAGTAAATAGGAAGGCATCGCCATTTCCGCTTCTATACCGTAGCTTTCCCGAAGCATTTTGGCGATCCTGACTCCGCTCTTATCTTTCAAAAGTATCAGCAACTTATACGGATCCGTTCCCTCCATGCTCCGCAGCTTAAAATGCTTAAGCTCCCTGCATTTATCTTCCGTATCTTTCCTGAGTCTGAACCAGTCCACTGCTTCCTTTTCACTTATCCCTCGTGCAAGGTTTATGCTCTCTTCTATTCCGCACATCAGCGGATATGAAGGTGATGAACTCTGGAATATATCAAGATAAGCCGAAACACTGTCCCTTAAAGACCTGTCCTTAAGGCCCAGAAGCGCTGTCTGGGTAGGCGCTGACAGAGTCTTGTGTACACTGATCACTTCATAATCCGCTCCCTGCCTCAGGGCGTTTGCAGGAAAGATCCCGCCCATGCAGAAATGTGCCCCGTGAGCCGCATCCACGATCAGTTTCATGCCCGCCGAATGAACATACCCGGCTATGGCTTCTATATCAAGTATCCCGCCCTCATAGGAAGGCGAAGTGATAAAACAGGCATCGGCAGGTCCGCAGGCCTTTATCTCCTCAAGGCTTATTCCGGTGCATATACCGTGTTCGTCATGCTCCCCGTATACATACAGCGGAGTGATGTTCTTAAGCATCATTGCATGATAGGCGCTCATATGGGAATCACGCTGGATTATCAGCTTTCCGCCTTTAGGTACCGCCGCGCTTATGGCTGAGAGTACGCCTGCGGTAGAGCCGTTGACCAGGTAGAAGCATTCCTCCGCCCCCATGAATTCAGCGGCTTCCTCCTGCAGATTTTTAAGTATTCCCGAAGGATCATGCAGATCATCAAAGTCTTCTATCTCGGTGATATCACGTTTATAGAATTCCGTGAAGAACGGATCCTGTCCCTTATATCTTCTCTTATGTCCGGGCATATGAAAAGCAGCTATATCCTTCTTTTCATATTCCGAAAGCGCTTCCGACAGTTTTCCCATATCTTATCAGATTATCCTGCGTATCGTAATAGGTGTCCTGTAATTCATATAGGATACCTTTATACCCGTCTTCTGTGTCGATGCATGCACTATCATGCCGCCGCCTATATATATACCGACATGGCCCGGGTAGCAGACCACATCACCGGGCTCGGCCGAGGCCGCGCTCACTTCTTTTCCCGCGCTTCTTAAGGAATAGGATGTCCTGGGCACTGTGTATCCGAAATCTTTATATACGCTGTAAACAAAGCCCGAACAGTCACAGCCGTTGGTCAGTGAAGTGCCTCCCGGCACATAGGGATTACCGATGAACTTGCAGCCGTAGGCCGCAATGTTCTTTCCGAGCTGGCTGCCCTTTGAGTTATATATTATTGATACGTCAAAGGTATTGTTTCCGTTGGATACCCTGTTGGTCTCGGGCGCATCGCCGAGGGAGGCTTCTGCTTCGGCTCTTCTTCTGGCTTCCTCTTCGGCTTTCTTTCTGGCCTCTTCGGCTTTTCTCTTTTTCTCTTCTTCCTCGAGTCGCTTTATCTCCTTATTCTGCTTTTCAATAAGCTTTGCATATTCACCGGCCTTGGCTTTTGCTTTGTTTATACGCGTCTTATAGTCTGCTGCAACACCCTTAAGTTCCTCTATGACGCCTTCCATATATGCCTGTTCCTGCTCATACTCGGCCTTTATCGCCAAAAGCTCCAGGCGCTCGTCCTCCAGCTGCTGCTTAAGTTCAGCTACTTCCCTGACTGTATCCTGATAACCGGCAAGCATATTCCTGTCATACTCATAGAGTTCCTCGATATAGTCAGCCTTGGTCAGCATTTCTGCGAAGCCCTTGGATTCCATCAACAGCGTGACATAGGTGGTATCTCCCTGCTCGTACATATACCGTATGCGCACTTTCATTGCTTCATACTGGCTCTTCTCCGTTTCTACCGCTTCCTCATATCTTATCTCGGCTTCATATATCTCAGCCTCTTTGTTCTCAGTCTGTATGCGCAGGGCTTCCACACTGCCCAACACCTCTGTAAGAGCATCATCCATCTCATCGATCTCATCCTCTATGCCTGCCTTTTCCTCGGCAAGTTCTTCGAGAGTAGCATTTACCTCATCCAGCTGTTCCTGTGCCTCGTCCCTTTTCTTTTTGGCATCATCTATGGCCGGATCCGCATAAACACTGAGAGCGGGCATCAGCGCCATAAGGAGCATCACCGCCGTCATCATAGCTGCTATGATCTTTTTGAATCTTTTAACCATGCTCATTCCTCACGTATCGCATAAGCCATCAGTTTTAGTCCCTCCGTTTCGGAGAGTTTTTCAAGCTCTGCTCTGCTTACCTTATACACTTCCCCGTTTTCCGGATCCATGACTACCACTGCTATCTCATTATAACCTATAAGCAGCCTCGCGCCATCATCCGTTTCCATGAATACCGGTTTCTCATTTCCTATGAAGTATATCGCCGCATCCAGTCTGCATCCCGAGATATCGATGGGTTCACAGTTCTCTATCATCTCGGAGATGACTTCTGCGGGACTCAAACCGCTTCTTACCCTGTATCTGCTCTCATCCTGCACGCCTTCGAATTTGAGTATCTCATCCAGGCAGGCGCTGATACGGTCATTTTTATCCTCCGATACAGCCGCTTTCCCCTTGATCGCCATTATCTGATTCTTAAGCGGGAGCGTCATCCTGCGATAGATCTGCTGCCCCCTGGAATTCCTCAGGGTACCGATCTCCGACATCGCCACGTCCACCGCTTCGTAGGCGTCTTCATATACCTTACTGAGATGCCCGTACTGATACAGCAGGTAATAATCTTTTTTCAGATTTTCCTCAGGCTGTGCCCTTCTCTCACCCTCGAACAGCACCTGCCTGGGTTCCATTATCTTCAGGCTCTCTGTCCTGACCTCACTCTTTAAAGCTATCTGGACCATGGTCTCATACTTTTCCGTGACCACGGTCTCTATCACATTCCTTCCCGAAGAATTGCTCCGGTTATTGAGTATCTGGTCATCCGGAGCCGGTTCGTATCCGCTTCCGGATTTTTTCATACGTTTAAGCCTCATCATCCCTTCTTCGGGAAAGGCTTCGGTCACATACATGCCTTCGCTTTCATACTGCTTCTGCAATACGTTCTGGCTGTTGACTATACATAGCCTGTACATCGGGAAGATGGTATGTCCCACTTTATCTTTCGTTACATCCGAAGCTTTAGCCACTCCGTAGATCGCGTCCTCGCCGAAGAAACCAAGGGGCATCAGCAGTTCCCCGCTTCCTGCCGTTACGGTCTTTCTCGTGCCTGTCTGCATATCCATGAGCACCAGTTCTTTTGATGCATACAGATCTTCAGCTTCACTCCATATTGCCATCCTTGATGATTCGGAAGCTGCAAAACCTTTGAGCTTCAGTCCTTCGGCAATGATCTTTATGTTATTGTCCTTTATCTCCAGTAGCCTGTCTTTCAGCACCATATAGGTACTGCTCTTGGTATTTACAAAGCAGAGCCTGTTCACCTCATAGGAGAGCAGTTCGAAACAGCCGTCATAACTTATAAACTGCTTTTCCTCCACGGTATTCAGCGCGGAATCATAATAGTATACCGCCAGTCCCATGCGCCCCTCATTGAGCCCGCAGTTCATATAACCGTATACCACAAAGGTCACATTACCGCCTTCATCTATGCGTATGATCCTGATCTCATGCTTATCGGAAGTTTCCCTCCTGTCCTTTATATCCTTATGATAGAAACCGAATACGTCAGAAAGCCTGTTGTTCATCACATCATAAACAAAAAGATGTCTGGCATTCACAAAGGCAAAACGGCTTCCGTCATTGCTTTCTTTCTTATTGATCTCCGTATCCCTGATGCCCAGTATTATCTTGCTGTTTATCACCGGCGACTTAGAGGTTTCAAATACCTGTTCCATTGTCCTGTGATAATCCAGCAGATGCATCCTCTCCTGGCCCACACGTATCCTGAAATACTCGTTAACTTCATAATACACCGGTTCGTCTCCGGTGGAAACCATATAATCAAGGATGATCTCGGCAAGCTCTTTATCCATCTCTTTTATCGAAGCCTTTACGCCGGTTACTCTTTCGGCTCCCAGATCTCCCCAGGTGATCTGGGACAGACTTGAATGTATGTCAACATTCGCAAAGCTGGAGTTATCACCCTGGGCATTGCTTTCCAGGTATACCGGCAGCTCCTGCGCGGCATTCTCCCCAAAAGTACTGTTGCTGAAAAAATAGGCGAATTCAAGCATCTTCTCGGCTTCGCATTCATCATTTCTTATCACATGGGTAAAATAATAAAGCTCCGTGCCGTTTTCCAGCGTAAGATTGATCCTGAGTCCGTACTCAACCCCGCTGTTTATCAGATCCTTGAGTACTATGTCTCCGGTGACCGCATCCCCTGCCACCACATAATTATACAGCTTGGTATCTTCTATGAGTCTTCCTTCTCCGAGAGATCTTAACTGGTAGGATATGCTGTCTATCTTATTCCCGTAGGAATCTATGCGGAACTGTATGTTCCTGTCTGCCCCTATGGGTGTCAGGTGATCCCTCATCCTGGCCGGATCCATATCCATCACATACCCCTGCATCTGATTGTAATCCATGCCATTCATGGTAAGAGTCACAAGCGGATAGATGGGATCAGCCATCTCCATGGTCATATCGGTATTGCCTCTGTTTAAGAGTTTTCCCATCAGAAAAAGCGACAGCAGGAATACTGCCACGCAATACACTATCCTGATTATCGATTTACTGATCTTCTTTCCTGTCATTTACCTGCTAAGAGGGGCTCAAAAATCATCCCCTCCATATTTATGGAGGGGATGAAAAGTTTACTTTAATGTGTTGATCCTTGCGATTGAACGCTTCAGCGCAGTCTCGGCCCTGTCCATGTCCACGTCGTCTCCCCTGGCTGCGATACGCTCTCTGGCGCGCTCGCCTGCAGACTCCGCTCTTTCCATGTCTATCTCCTCCGGCCACTCTATCAGCTCGGCAAGTATGGTGACCTTGTCCTGGAGCACTTCCGCAAAACCGGCATGCAGCGCAGCCTTCCTTACTCCGTCTCCCTCGGTTATCACCAGCACTCCGGGCTGTATTATCACCGTGGTAGGCACATGTTTTTTATATATTCCGATCTCACCCTCAGTGGTGTTGAACTCAACCATCTCCACGTCACCATCATAGAAAACACGGTCAGGTGTGATCACCTTTAATCTGAACATTTCCGCCATTTTTATTTGTTAGCCCTTTCGACAACTTCGTCAATGCTTCCTGCGTTAAGGAATGCGCTTTCGGGTATCTCGTCATGCTTTCCTGCAAGTATCTCCTTGAAACCTCTGATAGTCTCGGAAATAGGCACATACTTTCCTTCGATACCGGTGAACTGTGTTGCTACGAAGAAAGGCTGTGAAAGGAATCTCTGTACCCTTCTCGCACGGCTTACCACCAGCTTATCTTCTTCCGAAAGCTCGTCCATACCCAGGATGGCGATGATATCCTGCAGTTCCTTGTATCTCTGGAGTATAGCCTGTACTCCGCGGGCCACCTCATAATGCTCGGTACCTACGATACGGGGATCGAGGATACGAGAGGTGGAATCCAGGGGATCCACAGCGGGATATATACCCTGCTCGGAGATCGCTCTCGACAGTGTAGTCGTTGCATCCAGATGAGCGAATGTAGTAGCGGGAGCCGGGTCCGTAAGGTCATCGGCAGGCACGTATACGGCCTGAACCGAGGTAATGGAACCGTTCTTTGTTGATGTTATCCTCTCCTGCAGCGCACCCATCTCGGTCTGCAGTGTGGGCTGATAACCCACGGCTGAAGGCATACGTCCGAGAAGCGCCGACACTTCCGAACCTGCCTGGGTAAATCTGAAGATGTTATCTATGAAGAGCAGCACATCCTTACCGCCTTTATCACGGAAGTATTCCGCCATAGTAAGTCCTGTAAGACCCACTCTCATACGGGCTCCGGGGGGCTCGTTCATCTGTCCGAATATCATGGCGGTCTTGTCGATAACGCCGGATTCGCTCATCTCGTGATACAGATCATTACCTTCACGTGTACGCTCACCTACACCGGTGAATACGGAGAAACCGTCATGCTCTGTTGCTATGTTACGGATAAGCTCCTGGATGAGCACCGTCTTACCAACGCCGGCGCCTCCGAAGAGTCCTATCTTACCACCCTTCTGATAAGGACAGAGGAGGTCAACGACCTTGATACCTGTCTCCAGCATCTCCTGCTCCGTGGACTGCTCCTTGAAAGCGGGAGCCGGTCTGTGTATCGGCGAATACTCTACATCCGTGGGAGCGGGCTTGTTATCGATGGGCTCACCCAGCACGTTAAAGATACGTCCCAGGGTATTCTCTCCGACCGGTACGGTTATGGGACTTCCGGTTGCGATCGCATCCATGCCGCGCACCAGACCGTCCGTAGGACCCATTGCCACGCAGCGGACCGTATCATCACCAAGATGCTGTGCTACCTCTACCACCAGATTGCTTCCGTCATTCCTGCGGATGCGAATGGCCTCGTTTATCTCCGGAAGTTCTCCGTCAAACTTTACATCCAGCACGGCACCGACAATGGTAGTCAGTCTGCCTTTCTTTTCCTCTGCCATCTTTTTATTTCCTTTCGTTTATTAACTGATTGCATCTGCTCCGGCAATGATCTCCGTAAGTTCGGTGGTGATCTTGCCCTGTCTTGCCCTGTTGTACATCAGCGCCAGATGATCTATCATCTCTGCCGCATTGTTTGTTGCATTATCCATGGCCTGCATGCGGGCTCCGTTCTCCGAAGCCTGGGCTTCGATCAGCGCTCCGTATATCAGGCTCGAAACATACTTGGGTATGATGAGGTTTAAGGCTTCCTCATCTTCGGGTTCAAAATTCATGGGAGCAGCAGGCTCTTCGGCTTTGCTTACTTCCTCCTCTTCTCCTTCAACAGCTTCCTTTTCACCCATCTCTATGGGAAGGAGCTTGAGCATGGTAGGTACATGGCTCACCGTATTCTTAAAATTGGTGTATGCCAGGTATATCTCCCTTATCTCACCCTTTTCATATGCCTTCAGCAGCTCGTCGGTAACCTTTATACCGTCTCTGTAGTTAGGCGCTTCTATGGCTTCCGAATAGTCCGTCATCACTTCATAGCCATATCTCTTCATGGCATCCTTGCCCTTTTTTCCTATGGCATAGATAACGGTGTCATCTTTCTGAAAATCCGGATCCCTGGTCACCAGCTTTATCATGTTGGAATTGTATCCGCCTGCAAGACCTTTGTTCGAAGTGATCAGGACCACTGCTTTCTTACCGGTTTCACCTGTCTTTAAAAACGGATGGTCTATTCCCTCTGCCTTAGCCAATATGCACGTCACAGTATCGTAAATGGCATGGAAGTAATTCTTTGAAAGCTCTGCCCTCTGCTTGGCGCGCTGCAGCTTCACCGTAGATACCAGCTTCATGGCCTTGGTGATCTGCTGCGTGCTCTCTATACTGCTCTTACGTCTTTTGATGTCTCTCATCGACGCCATATCATCAATACCTCATTAAAAATCTGCTTTGAAATCCTCGATAGCCTTGATCAGCTTCTCCTCGATCTCAGGCTTCATTTCTTTATCCCTGCGGATAGCCTCGGGGATCTCCGCATACTTTGTATCTATGAACTCAAAGAGCTCGGTCTCAAATCTGAGCACATCTTCCACGGGTATATCAAGAAGATACTTCTTGGTAGCCGCATAGATGATGATGATCTGATACTCTACAGGCATGGGCTTGTACTGGGGCTGTTTGAGCATCTCACGTATACGCTCGCCCTGTGCCAGACGCTCCTTGGTATCGGCATCCAGCTCCGAACCGAACTGTGAGAAAGCTGCCAGCTCTCTGTACTGCGCCAGCTCCAGACGTATGGGACCGGCGATCTTCTTCATAGCCTTTATCTGAGCGGAACCACCAACTCGGGACACGGACAGGCCGGCGTTGATAGCCGGACGGAAACCGGAGTTGAACATTTCGGTCTCCAGATATATCTGGCCGTCGGTTATGGAGATAACGTTGGTAGGTATGTAAGCCGAAACGTCACCTGCCTGGGTCTCTATAATAGGCAGAGCCGTAAGAGAACCTCCGCCGTAATCGCTGTTCATGCGGGCTGCACGTTCAAGCAGTCTTGAGTGCAGATAGAATACGTCACCGGGATAAGCCTCACGTCCGGGCGGACGTCTCAGCAGCAGTGACAGTGTACGGTATGCGGTTGCATGCTTGCTTAAGTCATCATAGATAACAAGCACGTCCTCACCGTTCTCCATCCACTCCTCACCTATGGCGCAGCCTGAATAAGGAGCTATATACTGAAGGGGAGCCAGTTCGGAAGCGGTAGCTGCAACTATGGTAGTGTATGCCATTGCACCGTGTTCTTCCAGTGTCTTGACTATAGATGCCACGGTTGAAGCCTTCTGGCCTATGGCAACATAGATACACTTAACGTTCTGGCCCTTCTGATTTATTATCGTGTCTATCGCGATAGCTGTCTTACCTGTCTGACGGTCACCGATTATCAGCTCACGCTGGCCTCTTCCTATGGGCACCATGGAGTCGATAGCCTTGATACCTGTCTGAAGGGGCGTATCAACCGACTGTCTCGTGATAACGCCGCTTGCGACTCTCTCTATCTGACGGAATTTCGTGGTCGCTATGGGGCCTTTGCCGTCTATGGGCTGACCCAGCGCATTTACTACACGTCCGAGCATCTCATCGCCTACAGGCACCTCAACCACGCGGCCTGTAGTCTTTACGGTATCGCCCTCGTTGATGTTGCGTTCAGCACCGAGGAGCACGGCGCCCACGTTATCTTCCTCCAGGTTCATGACCATGCCGTATACTTCTCCGGGGAATTCCAGCAGCTCACCCTGCATGGCTTTCTCAAGCCCGTGAACCCTGGCGATACCGTCAGCCACCTGGATAACGGTACCTACTTCGGAGACCTCAAGTTTATCGGCATATCGCTTGATCTGTTCCTTGATAACCGAACTGATTTCTTCTGGTCTTAAATTCATGGTTCCTTAACCTTTCTAAATATTTGTAGCGGGAGCTTTTCAGGCTATCTGCACCTGAACAAGTTCCCTCTTTATATCTTCCAGTCTGGTACGTATGCTGGAGTCCACCACGTGATCCCCCAGTCTTATTATCACGCCTCCGATAATGGCCTTATCAACAATATAGTGCATTTCCATCTGTCTGTAGTCGGTGGTGGATAAGAGCTTTTCCTTTATCTCTGCCTTCTGCTCGTCTTTAAGCTCAACCGCGCTGGTGACATAAGCCACGCCTATGCCCTTGTATTCCTTTACCTTTGCGATAAAATAATCCAATACGGCATCCAGCTCGGAATATCTGTCTTTCTTAAGCAGCAGCACAAGAAAACCGGTAAGCTCGTCATCGAGCCTGCCCTTAAACACATCCTCAACTACTTTGAGTTTCTCATCCCTTGTGACCTTGGGGTGATTCATCAATGCCTTAAGCTCCGGATTTTCCTTAAGGATATCCCTTAAGCTCTCGACCTCAGAATACAGCACATCCGTCTTCTTCTCTTCCAGAGCAAGATTAAAGAGCGCATCCCCATAGGTTGTTGCAACTAGCTTCGCCATGTATCGTTACCTATTTCCTTTAAAGTGTCCTCGAGGAGACTGTCCTGTACCTTCATGTCTATCTTCTCTGCCACGGCCTTCTGTGCCATGAGCGAGGCTATGGATATCATCTCCTGTTTCACTTCGTCCTTAACGCGCCTCTTCTCCTGTTCTGCTTCGGAAGTGGCACGTCTGATTATCTCCTCGGCTTCCTTCTTTGCATCCTGAAGGATCCTGGTTTCGTTGGCAAGCGCTTTCTTTCTGGCATCACTGAGTATCTGCTCAGCTTCCTTGTCTATATCCTTGATCCTGGCTTCATATTCTTCCCTGATCTTACGCGCTTCTTCCCTGTCTTCGTATGCTTCGGAAATATCACGGGCAATACGCTCGCTTCTGTTCTTCAGCACTTTTCTGGCAGGATTGAAGAGATTATAGGAGAGGACCAGAAACAGCACAAATACAGCTAAGAGTGTAAGTCCCGAATCAAACAGCAACTGCAGATCCAGGCCGAACAGTCTCGGCGTCATCTGTTCTTCTGCGCTCAGCAATAAATATAATCCCACGCCCGAAAGCCTCCTTTCTTAAAGATTAAAGCTTTCGTCTGCTTATGCTGCAGGCAGTAACGGCTTAACGAAGAGCAACAGCATGGCTATGAGCAGACCGTAAAGACCTGTGGTCTCTGCGACAGCCTGGCCCAGGAGCATGGTAGAGGTAACATCGCCCTTTGCGCCGGGATTGCGTCCTACGGCTGCAGCTGCGTGACCTGCTGCGATACCCTGGCCTACACCGGGTCCGATACCTGCGATAACCGCGAGGCCGGCACCTATAGCGGAACAGCCTAAGATGAATTCGTTGTTAAACATAACTGCTTCCTCCTTGTTCTGATGGTTTATTAACCTTTTTAATAATTCTTATTCTTTTGCTCCGTCACCAATGGCATCGGAGATATATGTCATGGTCAGCATACAGAACACGTAAGTCTGAATTGCTCCCGAGAACATATCAAAGTAAACATGCAGTACAGCGGGCCATGCATATGCTATGACTTTCAGCAGGCCGTATACCAGCGCCATCATAACGGTACCGGAAAGCACGTTTGCGAAAAGACGCAGGGACAGTGAGATAGGCACCGCGAAATCACCGATCAGGTTGATCGGCAGCCAGAAAGGCCAGGGATCGCAGAGACCTTTGATGACTCCGCTCACCTTCTGGTATCTGAACTTGTTGATGGTGATCAGTGTAAAGGTAAGGACTCCGAGAGGGAAGGTCACGCCGTAATCAGCTGTAGGCGGACGCAGTCCCAGAAGTCCCGAAAGATTACTGAAAAGTATAAAGATAAAGATCGTTCCTATATAGTTAAGGAAACCCTTTGCATTCTTGCCCATGGTGGACCTGATCATGCCGTCAAGGAGTTCCACTATCATCTCCACTATATTCTGAAAGCCGCTTGGCACATCCTTGGCTTTCTTCATTGTACCTCTTGCAAAAAATGAAAATATGATAAGCGTAAGGACCACGATCAGCAGACAAACGTGTGAAGTCGTAATCCATAAAGTATGTCCGCCCAGCTGGAAGGAGAATAATCCCTCAACCATGAAGCCCAGATCATTTGCCGATAATAGCATCATCCAACTCCTTTAGATCATCAGATTTCTTTCCGTAAAGTTCATCCTGCACCTCGGCAGGCACATTTTCTCTGTAAAAAACTTCTTTCCCGCATACCTTTTCGGATATCTTATGCGTAAATGGCTGTATATAAGCCGCAGGTTTCCTGAGCATCAGTCCCAGGAACACGCAGAGGGGATCTGCCACCCTGCTGTATGCCGCTGCCACCAGCAAGAGGAATACCAGCATATATCTCAGGAAGTATCCTGATATTGCAGTCGCCTTTGCGCCCTTTTCGTCAAGATCAAGCGCTTTAAGGATGGTCCTCTCCATGTGCCAGGTTAGCAGCATAGTGGCAACAGTTCCGAGGATCAGTCCCGCCGTCTTATGCAGCTTATCTTCAAAAAAGATAAGTAAGATCAGCTCACAGGGCAGCGCAAGTATCAGCGTTCCTATCCAAAGCTCAACCAGCGCATGATGCTCTGCCCATTTATTTTTCATTCTTTATAAACCTTTTTGAAAGTCTGTAAACATTGGTAAATCCGGCCAGTGCCCCCACAAAAAAGAGCACCACCGTTATCCACGCCGTTCCGAAATGCTTATCAAGATATCTTCCCGCAAAAAAGCACATAAACATCGGAACCAGCATATTCAGGCCGAACTGGGTGATCATGGTAAGGAGCCTTGCCGTATTTCTTCTGTCTTTCTGTTTTTTCTCCGGCGATCTGTCCATAGCCTAAAACCCACGCACAATATTATATCCGATTACCCTCAAAAAGTCCAGCATCAGTTTATCAGCCTTCCTTTTCCTCTCCCAAGGCTTCTCCCTCCCGGGTGCCGGCTTCTGCTTCTGCTCTTAAGGCTTCTCCCCCCCGGGGAGAAGCTGTCAGCTCGTCAGAGCTGACTGATGAGGGGGCATCCGCCATCTCCATCTTCTTCTCATAATCTTCCCCCGGCATCGGCTTCGCGAAATAATAGCCCTGTATCATATCGCAGCCCTGGGTAGCCAGGAAATCCACCTGATCCTTGATCTCAACACCTTCAGCCACCACGCGCATATTCAGGCACTTTGCCAGCTTGATGGCCTCACTGACGACTATCTGACCCCTGTCGCTCTCATTATCGCCACGGAAGAATTCCGCATCCAGCTTCAGCACATCCAGGGTCAGATCCTTCAGGGAATTCAGGGATGAATATCCGGAGCCGAAATCGTCCATGCTGACCGCAAAGCCATAGCTTTTCAGTCTTTCTATGGTATTTAACAGCGCGTTCTTGTCATCAAAGAAAGCGCTCTCCGTAAGCTCTATCTCTATATATTCGTGAGGCGCGCCTTCAGCATCCACCATATCCCTGATCTGCTCCGCAAGGTCGCTTTCTATAAAGTGAGCTCTCGAAACATTGACGGATACCGGCACGCATTTATATCCCGCATCCAGCCATCTCTTCTGGTCCCTGGCCACATGGGTGATCATATAATGGTCGATATTCAATACGAAGCCGTTTCTCTCGAATATGGGTATGATGCGTCCGGGAGGCACAAAGCCGAACTCCGGCGACTGCCAGCGGATAAGCGCCTCAGCCCCCTTAAGTTCTCCTGTATCAGGCGAATACTTAGGCTGGTAATACACCACGAATTCCTCGTTATCTATGGCTTTCTGCTGGTTAGCCTGCACGCTCTCTATCCACTTCTGCTCATCCTTAAGCAGCTGGTCAAAGAACTGCACTCCCGAATCCGTGCTGCCGGCAAATTTGCCGAGAGCCATTGCCGCATTGTTGAATATCTCTTCAAGATTGATATTTTTTCTTCTTTTCGGTCTGCCGTTTTTAAGACTCGGCTCTACCAGACATACACCTGCCTGGAAATTGAAGACGTGCTCCCTATCCACTTCGGTAAGCTTGGTCGTGATGTTCTTAAGTCTTTCTTCCAGCGCAGTTTCATCATCATACTTAAGCAGCATCGCAAACTTATCCGCATCCCTGTGGACTGCGATCTCCTTTTTGGTCACAAGGGCTTTGAGTCCCCACATGACCTTCTTCAGCATATCATTACCTTCAACCACGGAATGACAGAGGCAGTAATTCCCGTAACCCACGAATTTCAGATCCACGACAGCATACTTCTTTGCCGCATTCCAGGGTCGCTTGAGCATCTGCTCGCCTTTTACCAGGAAGTAAGTCCAGTTCCTTCCTTCCGTCACCTCGTCGTTAAAGAAGAAATCTTTAAGCCTTTTAAGCCTTATCGCACGTCTTATGGTACCTATGATCATCATAAAGACGATTAGTACCAGCAGGACACCCAGAGCGAATGCTACTACCATAGCCGTAGCCAGCTCATTAACTCCGAAATCCACATAGGCTTTTCCGAAAAATACCGATCCGTCGGACAGATCCAGTTTTATCCAGAAGGGCATATATATCTTCTCCGCTGCCCCGATCTCCTTTTCCAGTCCCTGGCTTGCCTGTGTTATCCTTACGCTTTTGTCAACACTCATTTTTTCATCGGCATCTATATACAGCGAGGTTTCAATAAATCCGTCATTAACTGCTGTAACCTCAGCGAGAAGATCACTCCAGTGAATATCTATTCCGTTTCCTTTCTGGAAATCAAAGAAATTCTTTTCATTGTCCTGATATGCATCCACGTTATCATAACCGCTTATGTCGAGATATATCACCCCTCCGGTTTCGCTTCGCGTATTCTTTCCGTTCTCATGGATCACTTTCCCCGAGGCATCCGTTATATAGAATTCGCGTCCTTTAAGTTTAAGGATATCTACGCCCTCTTCCTCGCTGATATCCTCATATACGGAAAGACAGAATTTCATATCCTCGTCTTCCTCGTGTATTTCCGATATCATAAATCCGTCAACAACCGAGAATCCCGCGGTAACCAGCATAAACGCTGCAGCCGCAATAAGCACAAAATAGATGACCGTTGAAAACCAGCCACGTTCTTTTTTTATCTTTTTCAGCCTTTTATCACGTTTGATCTTTTTTATCTTTTTATTCTTTGCCATGTCTTCCTCTTTTTAGTTCCCCGCAAAATAAGCGTCAAGTCCGTTTGCTATACCGCTTGCGATCTTCTGCTGATAGGATGGATCGGCCATCAGCAGGTCTTCCTGGGGATTGGTCATATATCCCATCTCCAGTATCGTCACCGGAACCTTGGACCAGTTGATGCCGCTCATGGTATCGGTCTGCCATACCTTTTCCTTCTTGGCTCCCGTTGCGGCCACGCAGGCATCCAGTATGCAGGAGCTTAAACTGTAGCACTGCGGATATATCGAGGCTATATAGGGATTATTCGCGGTAGGGCAGATAGTCATCATGCCGTTGGCCGAAGTATTATCACTTCCGTTGGCGTGTATGCGCACAAAAGCTCCCGCTCCGGCATTATTGGCAATGGCTGCCCTCTCGCTGTTTGAGATATTTACGTCATTTTCCCTGCGGACCTGTATCACGGTATAGCCTCTGGCTAAAAGCTCCGCCTCCAGTCTTAAGGCCACCTGCAAGGTCAGCTCATATTCTGCCAGGCCGGAAGCCTTTCCGCTGGTACCGCCGCTTACTTTAGCCTTCATTTCGGTAGCTCCCGGACCTACGGGTTCCTTTTCGCTGTTGCCTTTCCGCTGGTGTCCGGCATCGATCACGACTACTTTGCCGCCTGCATTTACCACAGGCTGCTCTGCGGGATTATCCGTTACGGTCGTCTCTTCAGCCGGCGCTGTCTCTTCGCTATTCTCCGTACCGGCGTTTTCTTCCGTTACCGTTTCTTCTTCGGGTATATCCCCGGGTATCTCTCCGTCTCCGGATACTTCTCCCTCTTCGTTTTCGCTTGCCGCCTCTTCGCTGACCGTCTCTTCTTCACCGGTCTCTTCTTCCACGGTCTCTTCCGCAACCTCAGGCGCTATACCCATATCCAAATATACCACTTCTTTTTCCTTGTTTTCAGCGGATGCTGTCGTGGTTTCCGTTTCCGCAGGCTGTGCATCCGTCTTGCCGCAGGCTGCCAGCATCAAAAGTGCCAGCGCTGCCGCCAGTTTTACACATATAGTCTTTTTCATGTCTTCTCTCTTACTTAAAACTGCCCCCAGTCCTAAGGACATGGAGGCAGCATATGGGACTTCTCCCCTCTTATTTCTTTTTAAGCACTACCTTATCCAGCTTCCAGATATCGTCCACATATTCCTGAATGGTACGGTCGGAAGTGAACTTGCCCGAGCATGCAGTATTGAGGATCGCGCTTCTTGCCCATGCGCTCTCGTCTTTGTATGCCTGCTCTACCTTCTTCTGAGCCTCTGCATAGCTCTTGAAATCCTTCAGGATGAAGTAGGTATCTGCCCTTGAAGTATTCTGCGTATTCAGCAGTGAATTGTACAGCGGGCGGAATCTCTCGGGATCGTCGGGAGCAAAGGTTCCGTTGATCAGCTGCATCAGCACCTTTCTTATATCCGGATCGTTATTGAAGATATCCATCGGGTTATATCCGCCGTAGTTTTCGAAGTTGATGACTTCATCGGAGGAAAGACCGAAGATGAAGGCATTCTCCTCGCCTACTTCTTCTACTATCTCCACATTTGCGCCGTCCATGGTTCCTATGGTAAGGGCGCCGTTAAGCATGAACTTCATGTTACCGGTTCCGGATGCTTCCTTGCTGGCTGTCGAGATCTGCTCGGATACATCCGATGCCGCAAAGATGATCTCCGCATTGGATACGCGGTAATCCTCTATGAAGACTACCTTTATCTTACCGCCGATGGCAGGATCGGAATTGATCACATCCGCAACGGAATTGATCAGCTTGATGGTAAGCTTTGCATTCATATAGCCTGCAGCTGCTTTTGCGCCGAAGATAAAGGTCCTGGGATAGAAATCCATCTCGGGATGTTCCTTCAGCTCATTGTACAGATACATTACATGCAGGATATTGAGCAGCTGTCTCTTGTACTCATGCAGACGTTTAACCTGTACATCAAAGATCGATCTGGGATCCACCTCTATGCCGTTATGTTCCTTGATATACTTAGCCAGACGCACCTTGTTCTGATACTTGATGTTCATGAACTCCTGCTGGCTCTTCTCATCATCAGCATATACTTTCAGCTTCTTTATCTTGGACAGATCGGTGATCCAGTCGTCGCCTATATGAGCGGTCACCCAATCTGCAAGCAGGGGATTGCCGTGCAGCAGGAAACGTCTCTGGGTGATGCCGTTGGTCTTGTTGTTGAACTTCTCCGGGAACATCTGGTAGAAATCCTTCAGTTCCTGGTTCTTGAGGATCTCGGTATGCAGCCTTGCCACACCGTTTACGGAGTAGCCTGCGCAGATCGCCAGATGCGCCATCTTCACCTGTCCGTCATAGATGATGGCCATCTTACGTATCTTCTCCTGGTCGCCCGGGAACTTCTTCTCTATCTCAAGCACGAATCTGCGGTTGATCTCTTCGATGATCTGATAGATTCTGGGCAGGAGTCTTGAGAACAGCTCGATGGGCCACTTCTCAAGCGCTTCAGCCATTATGGTATGATTGGTATATGCGCAGGTCTTGGTAGTTACCTCCCATGCCTCATCCCAGGTCAGATAATGCTCATCCATAAGTATTCTCATAAGCTCTGCGATAGCCACGGTGGGATGGGTATCATTGAGCTGGAAGGTCACCTTCTCGTAGAACTTCTTGATATCCTTGTGGTTACGCATGTATTTTGCAACAGCTTCCTGAACCGAAGCGGAGATGAAGAAGTACTGCTGTTTAAGTCTCAGTTCCTTGCCTGCATAGTGGTTATCATTGGGATA
>JAEEGL015537883.1_pt1 | contig 71801 bp, 42 predicted proteins | sample 9134231 | NCBI WGS metagenome assembly JAEEGL01 (sample SAMN16246548, study PRJNA631951) | gut metagenome | biome: gut microbiome; feature: rumen; material: fiber-attached | host: Bos | place: Iran: Karaj | collected 2018-10
ATCGCAGTGCATAACGGCAACAAATTCATCCCCGTTTACGTTACTGAAAACATGGTAGGCCACAAATTAGGCGAATTCGCTCCGACACGTATCTTCCGTGGTCACGCTGGTCAAAAGGACAAAGGTAAGAAATAATCTCTTTACCTTACGCCTTATTTCTTATAAATTACAAAGCCTCTCCCCTATCGGAGGGGCTTTTTTTATTCCATAAAATATCATTATAAATTTATACGGACACAATGAATCAACAAAGCCTCCAAAAGTTATCAACATATATACTTAATTCTGAAATTTTTATGTACTTTTGCACTTTTTAATTTAAAACACTGAAAACAAATATTTCACTAAACATCAATATTTTAAGCATTGATTATGACTTTTAGGAAATTGAAAATCTGCTTAACGTTCTGCATTTTGTTTTTCATGTTGGCGGAAGCGGCTGCACAAACCTGCCCCTTCAAGGTAAGATTCGACACCATCAGCGCCACTTGTTACAATAACGGAAAGGTGCTCTATGCCCTGGTGGACGACGGCGGCAATGCCCTCAGTACCGTTCCCGGAGATCTGACCAATGTCCGCATCTACTACAAGACCGGCGAGAGTGACTCCGCCTACTTCGGAAACCACTACTACACGGGAGGATGGGACACGCTCACCATTGACTATGGTTCCTACATCATCGGTATGGAAGCCGCTTGTCCGGACGGAGTCGGAGGGTTTGTAAAACTGGACACCCACACCGTCCTCACCATCAATACCACATACTCCAAACCCAAGGCCGCGGCACTGTATGTGACCGCCCAGGCAATTGACGACTATGGCAAACATCCCACTTTGAGCTGTGTCAGTTCCGGAAGGGTACAGCTCAAAATACAGGACGGCCGTTTCCCCTATACGGTCACCGTGCGCGACCACAGCACACACGACTCGCTGCGGACACTGGTATTCGACGACTACATGTACAGCGGAACCGACGCGACAAAATACGACTACAAATATTATTACACCGTTGACAGCCTTCCGGTCGGCACCTGGGATTTCTATGTGGTGGATGGATGCGACTACGGACTACCACGCACCATACAGACCGTGGATGAGATCAGCCTGCCCAAACTCTCCAACATCGAGGTCTTTGCCTCCTCAGGCAACTTCGCCGACAGCAACATTGTGAAAATCAACGCTGTCCTGGACCAGTACTACGGCTATTACAACGATTTGCTGACAGGATACGTGCAGTACCGATTCCTGTATAACGGGACACCCAACGGGGGATGGAAAAACTTTATGGCCAACCCTAACAGCAAGAAAACAACAATAAAGGACACCGCTGTCAGTTATAACCGATACTGTGACTTGTGGGGGGACAACATCACCTTCGAGTATAAAGTAAATGGATGCGGACTGAACGAGACCATCTCAAAGACTTTCCAATTTAACCAACCCAACGCAAGCGATTTCCACAAAGATATAGACTATCAGAACGACTCCGCTCTTGTTGCCTTAAACACCTGTGGTACAAAAAGTTATTATCACACCAGCAGCCACTCTATTGCTTATTACCGTACCTATCATGGATATGATCCAAACTATACCAATGAGAATAACGACCATAGTTTCTATCGTTATCATTATACTCATCCTCTTGTATGGACATACGTCAATACAACCACAGGCGACACCATCAAACGTGATACCATCAGCAATATTTCCAACGCTTCTTCTTTAACAGCCAAAGAAGTGGAAACCTTATATGGTTCCTTCCGTGAAACACCGCTGACCTTGAACATACGGCGCACCCTTACCGACAGTAAAGGATGCACACTGTACACCACTACCAACAACCTCACTTACTTGTATACCTCATCGACAGGAGAGCCCAGCTGGCATATAGATAGATATGGCGATGACCACTGCGCCAACATCAAACGCTCGGTAAGCGTATGGGAGGAAAGCTATCAGAACTTCAATACTGGCATCACCACCATCAAATTGGAACGCAGCCCCTACAACGACCGTTTTAATTTCACCGCCGTTTTCGACCATGCCACACAATCATGGAGCATCACCAAAGCGCAGGCACCGATAAACACTGCTGAGATTGTCGGAGGAGCGGGAGGCCACTCCGTGTCCATACGCGCACCTGGACTCCCTTCAGGCCCCTACCGCTTCAGCATCGAGTCTCCCTGCGACACCCTGGTCCGGTATAAGGAATGCCAATTCCCCGACATCTACTTCACAGAGATGACCGAGAAACCCGTTTTGGCTTATCACCAGGAGTGCACCGACCGGTATATCAAATACACGGCGGGACAATATGCCAGGATTGCGCGCAACACCTCGCCTACCACTGGACTTGACCTGACTCCCGACACGCTGAACCTGAGCACAAAGTTTGTCATCGAGAAAGGGCCCGTGGGAGGATTCGGGGCCACCCCGCATGCCATGAAGACCGACAGCGCGCGCATCTCCATTCCCGGCACATACATTATACGCATTTATCCTGATGTCAATGTCAACGAGGTCTGCAACCTGCCGTCGTATTATGACACCATTGTCTATGACGGCGCCACCGTTGAGTTCGAATACGCTTTGGCGCTCATCTGCGACAACACCTGCACATCGGGAGATGTCTATGTGAAAGGCAGTAACGGCACCGAGCCATATACCTACACCCTGTACAGCGAGAAAGACAAGGAGGGGGCTGTATTGGGGACCAACAGCACCGGGGAGTTCCTGAACATGCCGGTAACCGCCGGCTCCATACTCTCATGCATGGTGGAGGACGCCTGCGGTTCCTATTACCACGTGAACATCATTCCCGGTATATTGGCCGAGATGCAGAAGATATGGTTTGAGAATGGCGTAAGGGAAACCACCACTTGTGAGGGCACCACCCTGCGGGTTAATGCCATGAACATGGGACCTTTCATCACCTACCAGTGGAGTGGGCCCAACGGCTTCAACGCCACCACCAAAGACACCTCCATTTTCCTGCCCCGCAATGCCGACGACGGCTGGTACAGGGTCACCGTGCTGAACACAGGATGCGGCATGACCATCACCGACAGCATTCTCTTGCACCTGAACAAGGCGCCATCCCTTAGCCTGACGGGCGGAGGAACCGTTTGTCCCGGCGAGGAAGTCACTGTCCAGTTCTCCCCCTCCAGCACCTACAACACCACTACCGACATCAACTTCACCATCGCCTACACCAATGCCGCAGGCACTGAGACCAGGACTTACAGCGCCCTTTCCGGCACAAGCGTTAGCGACACCTATATCTCCACCTCGGAAGCCGTCATATACCCCGTCAGCATCAATGACGGACGCTGCGACTACAAAACCGCCGACGACACCATTCACGTGCATACCCGTAAGGACATCTCCAACTCCTGCCACCTGTTCACCCAGCACGACACCGCATGTTACGACGGCGATGTAGAGTTGAAAGCACAATCAGACCTGACACCTCCTTACACCATACGCTGGTATGGGGACTATGAACTGACAGACTTACGGCAGGAAAATATGATTAACAACGCCACTGACTGGTCTGAATATGACACCAACCACATCATCAGCCGCTCCTTGCTTTATGTGAGCGTGTCGCGCGAGGGCTCCTGCCCCACCGTCTATGGTGTGCCTACCCACTCGGTAAATATGAGCAATGGTGCCACCACCACAATGGACTGCGGACAAACATACATTTTCTATGACGCAGGCGGTGCCAGCGGCGACTACGCTGCCAGTTCAGAGATACTCATCCACCGCTTCACTACTGCCGGAGGACAGCGGATAGCGCTTCACTTCAAAGAACTTGATCTATCATTAACCGCCGCACTGGTTATATACAGCGGCGGACAGGCACTGGTGGACTCCGCCCTCTGCACCCTGACATCAGACAGTACCAACCCCGGTATGATCCTGTCTAAGGGGGACACTCTCACCCTGCTCTTCTCAGGAGGTTTGTCTTCCGCTGCCGGCTGGAATGCCATTGTGGAGCCCATCCCCGGCATAGCCATTGCCGACGTATGGCCCGAGAATAAAGTGACTATCTACGATACAGTATGTCAGAGCCAGACCAACATCTATGACGATCCTTATCATATAGCACCAGATGTAACCAGTTTGGTTTCATTGAACAATGCAATAAGAAAAACTGGAAATCACAAATTTACCAAGACCCTAGTGGCCGCCGACCAGCACTTCTGCGACTCCACTGTAACTTTTATCCTCACGGTAACCCCTCCCTCACATTTCGACACCACATTTGTGACCACCAATTTACATGGTACCACTTGTGTTTGGCTCGACAGTGTGTTCACCACGCATGGACAACATTATTATCTACACACTCTATCTGACGGATGCGACAGTCTTGATATTATCAACTTCATCATTCTACAAGTTGACACTTCTACTAACGAGTTCTGCGAAGGGGACAGTACTACCATGGGGGTGATGGTGACAGAACCACCTATAACATGGAAAGACGATATTATTCCACCCTTGGTTAATATTGGCGATGTACTATGCACCGACGAGACAACAATGAATCCTGACACCTTTGTCAAATATTATCCCACCCACGGCAAGTTCCCTATGGGTATCGTATTTCACGTTGACAGCACTGGGCTACACGGATATGCAGTTGCCTTGAAAGATGCCTATATCACATGTACATACAACACAAATGTATCGCTTACAAATACGACAGATAGATTAACTGCCTTATTAGATATGAATGGATATGGGAACACCTTAAAATTAAAGGAAACCGCAGAAAATTACGGTAGCAAAGATTTTAAATCAAATGATGCTCCAGCTTATTATTGTTACTATTGGAATCATGAGACATTTAGTACTGACACATTGCATCATGGGTGGTATCTTCCTGCATTAGGTCAATTAAGTCTTGTATTTGCAAATCGTGTGGAAATAAATCAATCTATATCGACACTAAAGAAAATTGACAATGCTTTTATAAAAAGTAATGTGACAATATTATCTGGAAATGAAGGTGCATGGAGCGGTAATTACTGGTCTTCCACTGTATATACAACAGGATATGCAGGAGGATATCGTTGGGGAGTTCAAAGTAGTACATATCATCATTCTTGGCATGGACAATGTTATACTGGAGAAGTTCGTCAACATATACAATGGAATAATTGGAATGGAGAAAGGCATGTTCGCTCTATAATACAATTCTAACAAATGACCTATAAAATATTTTTTATGAATAATAAATTGATTAGAATATTTCTCTTTTTAATTTTAATAATGCCATTTATATCTTCAGCACAAACATGGCATGTAGGGGATTTGTACACATTCTCTGATGGATCACAGGGAATTGTTTGTTACGTAAATCCAACTAACGCACAAAGAGGATGGGTCGTTGCATTGAACGATATAGGTGAAGCCTATGCTCTTTGGTCAAGTGGCAATCATCCTTCAGAAATCACGAATACCGTACCTGGTGGTTTTAATAAAGCCTCATGGGTAAATGAAGGAAAGAAAAACACCAAAATCTTATTGGAATCCAATCAATCACCTGCTGCAGAAGCTGTGAATTTTTACAACGGATGGTATATCCCAGATGCAATCCAAATGAGGAAAATATATGCAAACATACCCATTATAAAAAAAAGGATTGAGCATGCTGGTGGAGAGATTTTATCTCTCACAAACCGATGGCATTGGACATCTTCAACAAAATCAAACACAAATGCATATATATTAACCGATGGTGGTGGTTATACTGATTCAGTTGGAACAAAAAAATACTACATCCGTCCTGTCCGTGACTTTGGAGATGATGCAGTGGCCTATTGGGTGGATCCCTACAAGGCAGACAGCACCATTACGGGTAGCATGAAAGTTTCTCCCTCCACCACCACTACATACGATGCCGTTGTGGTGTATGGCAAGGACACCTTCAGACTTAAAGGCACCGCAATACCTTGTCACAAATACGACAAGGACACCCTTTATGAGTTGGTCTGCCGGGCAGACACACTATACAACTCCAAGAAAGACAGCCACTTCACAGGGCTTGACATTTCCGTAGTAAAGAATGACTATTACACCTATCGCGACACCTTGCAGACCGTGAAAGGTTGCGACAGCGTCATCACACTCAAATTGTTGGTGGTGGATGACTGCGAGAATGTGTATGCTGATAGCATCTGCCCTATCGAGACCTCCTACTCCATTTTAGACACCACCTTCCTGCCGGGAACGGTATCAGGCATTTATGCGAGACCAGGCAAGAAGTTTGCGGGAAGCTTATGGATAGATACAGTGAGCTACATCGACCTCACCGTCTTTACCCCACCGACAGTCAGCATCAACGACCTGGTGGAGACCTGCCCCCTCGTGGGAAGCCAGGTGTTAGGCGCCACCATAACTGATGGAAAGACTCCCTACACTTACACATGGTCAACGGTGGGAACTGGCATCACACTCTCAGATGCAAGCATTCCCGCACCTACGGTCACCATCCCGACCACATGCGGAGTGTCCTATACCATCAAACTGGATGTTACTGACGGCAACGGCTGCAAGGCAGACCAGGCCACCAAAATTGTCACCGTGAAGTCAACAGACGTCCCCGTCATCAACACCACCTTCGCCTCCGCCGACCTTGGTTGCAACCCCGGTACCATCACTGCCCCGACATTCACTGTCACCGACAACTGCGAGGGCACCAATCCCCTGCCCAACGACAGCGTCACCGTGACCGGACCGACCAACACCGGATGCAGCTACACACAGAGCTGGACCGCGCACTACACCGACGCATGCGGCAACAAGGCCAAGGACTCTACCATCACCTACACCTGGACAGTAGATACCGAGAAGCCTGTCATCGCATCTACGGCTGTCAGCGGGGACCTCGGCTGCAACCCAAGCACCATCACCGCCCCGACATTCACCGTCACTGACAACTGCGAGGGCAGCTTCACCCTGACCGCCGACAGCGTCACCGTGACCGGACCGACCAACTCCGGATGCAGCTACACACAGAGCTGGACCGCGCACTACACCGACGCCTGCGGCAATAAGGCCAAGGACTCCACTGTCACCTTCACTTGGACCGTGGACACCGAGAAGCCAGTCATCAGCTCCTCTGCTGCTTCAGCAGACCTAGGATGCAACCCAGGCACCATCACCGCTCCGACCTTCACCGTCACCGATGCCTGCGAAGGAAGCTTCATCCTGACTGCAGACAGCGTCACCGTGACCGGTCCTGACCATACGGGATGCGATTACACGCAGAGCTGGACTGCGCACTACACCGACGCCTGCGGCAACAAAGCCAAGGACTCCACTGTCACTTACACATGGACGGAGACAACAACTCCGACCATCACCACTAGCCTTACCGACAAGGACTTCAGTTGTATCGCTCTGGTGGTACCCCCCACTGTAGCGGATTTCTCCGTAAATGATGCTTGTGACCCATCCGCAACGGTCACATTGACGGAAGGGCCTGAAACCGTAACGGGATATGTTCACTCCAAGACATGGACCGCCACTTACAAAAACGCCTGTGACCAACATGCCGTCCCTGTTCCCATCACCTATAAATGGAAGGACGCCACAACCGTAAGCATCACTTGTCCTGCCGATGTTTACGACACTCTGGATTTCGGAGACTGTGAGATGAAGGTAAACATAACGACACTGGGTACACCAACCACTTCCATCACTCCTCCGGGAACTCCATTCGGAGTGACAAACGACTTCCCCACCGACAGTGTTTTCTCAGAAGGTGAGAATTTTGTGAGATGGGTTATCATAGATAGCGTTTGCGGCTACACCGACACCTGCACTCAACGTGTAATGATCACCTTCCCAAAATGCCCCGATGCTGTTGACTGCGAAGGATACGTTTATCACGGGGTTCGTATCGGATGCGACTGCAGGACTCAACGCAACCTCGAGTCAAAGAAGTACAGCGACTGTACTGACATACCCTGTGTTTACGAATATGTCAGCGAGACACATCCCAATGTGACAGAAAATGTGGCACGGTACGGACGTCTTTACTGCTTTGAGGCCGCCATCCGTGACAGCGCCGACAACGGACACGGGCACATCCAGGGCATCTGTCCCGCAGGATGGTACCTGCCCACTCCCGAAAAATACGAAGAACTGGGGAATTACGGCGTCTCGGCGTTGAAGTACCCGTCCTATTGGATCAGCGCCGATGGCACCAACACGACCGGGTTCTCAGCTCTGCCCGCGGGATACTTCAACGGCACTGCCGGCCGCTTTGAGGGTCTGCTCGGCGAGACCTACTTCTGGTCCACCTCCGGCACCGGCGCAAGCACCAAAATAACCATCTGCGCTTTGTTCCTTGGTTGTAACGATATCATCTTTGTCCCCGTCTATACCGGCATGGGATACAGCGTACGATGTATCAAGGAAAAAGAAAAATAACAGCTTTAACAACCCTGCTATATTACATCAAAGCCCCTCCCCTGTCGGAGGGGCTTTTTTTTCAAGCATTGGATAGAAAAAAAAAGTATTATCTGAATGATTTAGAAACCTGTCTCTAAAATCATGAAATTCAATTCTTCAATGCTTGAAAAGTTTTTTTTGTTTTTTATTTGTATAATTATATAAAATATTGTATTATATTTGCAAAATATTTTTACCACATTTTTAATGAAAACAGAAAAACAAGAATTAGGACAAAAAGGCGAGGATTTGGCAGCGGAATATTACCGGAAAAACAACTATGTCATCCTGGACCGGAACTGGAAATGCTACCATCTGGAAGTGGATCTTATCGTTCTCAACGAGAACTACATTGTATTTTGTGAGGTAAAAACACGCAGTTACACAACCCTCGGAGAACCGGAAACCTTCGTCACGCCACAAAAACAAAAGAACCTCATCCGTGCGGCCAATCTTTACCTCACACGCAGAAGCATCAATAAAGAAGTGCGATTTGACATCATCTCCATCATTACAAAGGGGGAAAATTATCAAATTCACCATATCCCAAACGCCTTTCAACCAAAATGGTAAATATTTTTATTATTTTTTATTATTGTATTATTATTTTTATTATCTTTGCAGCGTCAAAACTTGGTCAAAGAACAAATTGACAAAAACAAAACAAATTATGATTCGATAAAATATTGGTATTAAGATGCTTATAAAAACACATAGCTGTGCATTGATGGGTGTGGCCGCCATTCCTGTAACCATCGAAGTGAATATTGAAAACGGTATCAGTTTCTTTTTGGTAGGACTGCCCGACAGTGCCATCAAGGAAAGCCAGCAAAGGATAGACACTGCACTGAAAAACAATGGATATAAGATACCCGGCAAAAAAATCGTTATCAACATGGCGCCTGCTGACATACGTAAGGAAGGAAGCGCTTACGATCTCAATCTGGCCATAGGCATCCTGATTGCCTCAGAGCAAATCAAAGGATATGACAAAGTGGGCGATTACTACATCATGGGGGAGCTGTCTTTGGATGGACGCCTACAACCCATCCGTGGAGCTCTTCCTATCGCCATAGAGGCGCGGAAAAGAAAAATGAAGGGAATTATACTTCCGGCACAGAACGCCCGCGAGGCGGCCATTGTGAGCGATATAGAGGTGCTTGGTGTGGACAATATCAGACAAGTCATCGACTTTTTCGACAAAGGAATCCCCATTCCACCCACCGTCGTCAATACCCGCGAGGAATTCCAGCGCAGTCTATGCAATTACGAATTTGACTTCATCGATGTAAAGGGACAGCAGAACATCAAGCGTGCCATGGAGATTGCCGCCGCTGGCGGGCATAATCTTATTCTGATTGGTCCGCCTGGCTCAGGCAAGTCCATGCTCGCCAAACGCTTGCCCTCCATCTTACCACCATTAACCTTATCTGAGGCTCTCGAAACGACGAAGATTCACTCCGTTGCCGGAAAGATGAGTCGCTATTCGTCACTAATTTCAGTAAGGCCCTTCCGCGCGCCACACCACACCATCAGTGATGTGGCGTTGGTCGGAGGGGGTACTAATCCGCAACCCGGAGAAATTTCCCTTGCACACAATGGCGTGCTCTTCGCCGATGAGCTCACCGAGTTCAAACGGCAAACCCTTGAGGTACTACGGCAACCGTTGGAGGAACGCAGTGTCACCATCTCACGTTCCAAATACAGTGTCACCTTCCCCGCCTCCTTCATGTTTGTCGCCGCCATGAACCCCTGCCCTTGCGGCAACTACAACCACCCCAAGATACCCTGCACCTGCGGACAAGGTGTAGTTCAAAAATACCTCAGCAAAATTTCCGGTCCCCTCATGGATCGTATCGACTTGCATGTTGAAGTTTTGCCCCTCTCTACCGAAGAGCTCACCACAGCACCCTTAGGCGAGACAAGTGCCATGGTGCGCGAGCGTGTGGTTCAAGCACGCAAAATCCAAGAGGAACGCTACAAAATATACCCGGATATACACTGCAACGCTCAAATCAACACCAAACTGCTTAGACAATATTGCGTGGTTAACAGCGAAGGACTGGAACTTTTGAAAAATACCATGGACAAATTAGGATTGTCGGCTCGTGCCTACGACCGCATCCTCAAGGTTGCCCGCACCATCGCCGACTTAGACGGTGCCGCCGACATCAGCAACGAACACCTCTCCGAAGCCATTAATTTCCGTAGTTTAGACAGGGATAATTGGGGGAAGTGACAATTAACAATGCACAATGCACAATGCACAATGCACAATTGACAATTAACAATATAACAATAGAAAAATTAGGGAGATGAAAAAAGATGAGGATAATATCATTGTGGTTAAAAGTATGGAATTTGCAGTAAAAATAATTGAAATCTGTCGCTGGATGCAGTCAAATAAGACAGAACCAGTTCTGATAAATCAACTTTTACGTAGTGGAACAAGCATAGGTTCAAATGTAAGAGAAGGAATAAGAGGACACACTCCAGCTGATTTTTATGCCAAGTTAAGCATATCACTTAAAGAAGCTTCTGAAAGTGAATATTGGTTAGAATTATTACATGAATGCAAGTCCTTAGATGATGACAACTATAATCAACTACTTCTAAGATGCAAAGAACTAATACGAATACTAACCTCCATTATAAAGCATAAGGAACAAAAAAAAACAACACACAAAATAAAACAATTGTGAATTGTGCATTATGAATTGTGAATTGTGCATTAAAAAAAGGAGCTCTCTTCTGAGAACTCCTTTTTTTTTTCAATTACTCCACCTCCCAGGTGTCGCCGCTGTTCAGCAGGTCGTCAACGCATTTGTATTTGCCGTTGGCCATCTGCTCTTCCATTTGGTCTTCATATAGCTGGGTGTAGGAGGTTTTCTTCACGTTGCGAATCACACCGATAGCCACGGGAAGGTCGCCGCTCATGCGAGCCAGCATCATGTGGATACCAGTGTCTTCAGTGGTCTCGTCATGAATCATGATGTCGTCCATTGTGACACCATTCTCGCCGATGGTGACGGCCTCCAAGCAACGTCCGTTGAAACGCAAACCCTTGTTTTTCTCCTTACCGAAGATCATGGGTTTTCCATGCTCAAGGATGATGGTGCGATCGTCACGCACTGCGCGGTCGGTAATGGCCGCATGGGCTTTGTCGTTAAAAATCATGCAGTTTTGCAACACTTCCACCACGCTGGTTCCGTCGTGCTTAGCAGCACGGGTCATGATATCGGTGGTAAGTTGCGGCAGACAATCCAACGCACGTGCGTAGAAGGTACCCTGTGCACCCATCACCAATTCGCCCGGATTAAACGGGTAGTCGATGGTGCCGTATGGTGAGGTCTTAGTCACCTGACCAAACTTGGTGGTAGGACTGTACTGACCTTTGGTCAAACCGTAAATTTCGTTGTTGAAGATGGTGATATTGAAATCCTGGTTACGACGCACCGCATGAATCAAGTGGTTGCCGCCGATAGCCATGGAGTCGCCGTCGCCCATGCTCACCCATACGGAAAGAGCCGGGTTGGCCAATTTTACACCCGTAGCAATGGCACAAGCACGGCCATGGATGCTGTGGAAACCGTAGGTATCCACATAGTAAGGGATACGTGATGAGCATCCGATACCGGACACCATGCAGATGTTTTCCTTCTTGTGGTTGGTTTTCGGGAAAGTGTTCAACAATGCGGCGAGGATGGCGTGGTCACCACAGCCAGGACACCATTTCACCATTTGATCGCTGGTAAAATCAGCTTTTGTATATTCGCGATCCGCTTTCGGAACAAAATGTTTTTCTGCCATAATTATCTGTAATTAAGTGGTTCTTGATTGAGTTATTTGGCAAGCAGTCTTTCGAATTCAGCCTTCAGCTCGCCCACCTCGAACGGGAGACCCATGATCTTGTTGTACTGGGTCATCGGGCATTCGGGGAACTGAGTGCGAAGGTATCCGGCAAACTGTCCATTGTTGAGCTCGCAGACAACAATCTTCTTGTATTTCTTGAGAATGTCGCCAGTGTTCTTCGGAAGCGGGCAAATATAGTTGAAGTGGGTATAAGCCACTTTCTTACCTTCTTTGTTCATTTCTTCCACAGCGAGAGTTAGTGCGCCCGAGGTGCCACCCCAACCCACCACGAGAAGTTCGGCATCAGGATTGCCGGTCACTTCCTGGTCGAGAATATAGTTGGCCACGCGGTTCACCTTCTCCTGACGGTTAGCCACCATCAAGGCGTGGTTTTCGGGATCGGTGCTGAGAGGTCCGTCGGGACATTTTTCCAGACCACCTACACGGTGACGAAGTCCTTCCATGCCTGGCAGAGCCCATTCACGTGCGAAGGTCACGGGGTCGCGGCGGAAAGGTCTGTAGTTTGGATCATTAGGTGTTGCCAAACGAGGTTTGATTTCCGGCATGTCGGCCATCTTGGGGATACGGAAAAGCTGTGAACCGTTGCCAAGGTAACCGTCGGTGAGCAGGATAACAGGGGTCATGTGCTCCAGAGCAACCTTAGCAGCATTGTATGCCCAATAGAAGCAGTTGGCACTGGAAGAAGCAGCCATCACCACTAATGGGGCTTCACCGTTACGGCCGTACAGAGCCTGATTCAAGTCGCTCTGCTCAGTCTTGGTGGGCAGACCTGTGGAAGGACCACCACGTTGCACATCGACCACCACCAAAGGCAGTTCCACCATCACAGCCAAACCAAGAGCCTCACTCTTAAGGGAGAGACCAGGACCGGAAGTGGAGGTGCAAGCCAATGCGCCAGCGTAGGAAGCACCAATAGCGGAGCAAACGCCCGCAATTTCGTCTTCTGCCTGAAAGACACGCGCACCTAAGGATTTATGTTTAGCCAACTCCACCATCACGTCTGTAGCGGGGGTGATGGGATAAGAGCCTAAAAACAGTCTGCGACCGGATTTCTCGGATGCAGCCAAAAGGCCCCATGCCGTAGCCACATTACCTGTGATGTTACGGTAACGACCCTTGGGCATTTGGTCTGCTGAGGCAATCTCGAAAATATGAGAGTGCATCACTTCCAATTTGTCAGCATATTCATAGCCTTCCGTCAAAACAGCTTTGTTCAAAGCAACCACTTCGGGCTTCTTGGCGAACTTGCGTTCAAGATAAGCGAAAGTTTGGTCGAGTTTCTTATGGGTAGCGTAAAAAATGATACCTAATGCGAACATGTTGCGGCAGCGGTCGGCAGTTTTTTTGTCAGCGCCTTGCTCGTTGCCGATACGTTGGGTGAATGAGGTGACCGGTGCCTTGATGATAGTGTAGGCACGCTCCATCTCATCAGTGAATGGATGGTCGTTCTCGGTGTAGCCTGCCTTCTCAAGAGCCTCGTCGGTGAAGGTGTCGATATCCACAATAATAGTGGCACCCTTCTTGGCCCACTTGAGGTTTGATTTGAGAGAGGCCGGGTTCATCGCGACAAGGATGTCGCATTTGTCACCGGAACTGTAAATGTGGTTTCCCACGTGCACCTGATAGCCAGACACACCAGCAATGGTATTGTGAGGGGCGCGGATTTCAGCTGGATAGTCGGGGAAGGTGGCGATGTCATTGCCAGTGAGGGCAGAAGCGTCCGAAAACAAAGTTCCGGAGAGCTGCATACCGTCGCCAGAGTCACCCGCAAAACGAACGACGATGTCGTCAATTTTTGTGATTTGCTCTGTTGCCATAAAAGTTTTAGATTTTTAGTATTATTAATTTAGTGAATAAAATAATTTTCATTTTTTATTTCTGGATAACCATCTTCTTGCTCAATACCGCATCTTCAAACTGCAGAGTGTAAATATACATACCTGCGGCAAATGATGATGTTGTCACGTCAAGATAATTCTCACCATACTGTGCGTTGACAGTTTCGCTGAACAATTTCTGTCCAGTCAAACTGAAAATCTCAACCACTGCCTGTCCGGCACGCGGCGCGATGAAACTGATTCTTGTCTTGGTTTCAGCAGGATTCGGCACATTCTGGTACAGAACCAGACCATTCTCCTTCACATAATCTTCAACACCTCTTGAAGCGCATGGGTGGACGGTGGCCTTATTGTTCCATGGATCCTTGTCCAAAGCAAGAATCAACTCAGCAGTAAAGTCGCTGTTGCTGGAAGAGGTAAACACTGTATAAGTGTTGGTAAATCTATATTCCATGGTGTCACCAGGCATGAAGGGCTGCAACACACCATTAATGGTTTCAGCTTCCCAATGTTCCACGTACTCAATGATCTCATTACCAGTCTTCCAAGTACCTTTAATGTCGAATGCCACAATTGGAGTAAGACCAGTGTTGGCAATGGCCACAATCGGATGAACAGTATCTCCATAAATCATACAGGAAGCCGTACTGTCGTTGAAGTCAGTAGGATAAATGATACCCAGATAACCTCTTTGTTCCGCGATACCGATATCTGGCAGACCATAACCGAAGTTCACATCATCAATCGCGATATCCATCATACGGGTATGAGCCTTGGTTCTGAATCTCACTTTAGCCACCTCATCATTATCGCTGAACATGACCAGTCTGTTTTTCCATGATGATGTGAAGGAAGTCTGAGTCGGTCCTACCACAGAGTCAACAGTCACAAAGTTATCGCCCGTACCAACTTGTACCAATAAGGTACCTGTAGCATTGGTTTGACCGAAAATATGTTCCCAATAATCCATCTGGATAGGATAACCGTTGCGATAGTGCAAGTCGATACAGTTGGTGGTTAAGCTTGCGTATGCGGTCGTGGAAGTCTGGTTGGTTTTGCCAAGTACAGTTGCATACTGGTCAAGTGTATTCGTAGTGGTATGATCCTGATCTGGTCCCGCATTCGGATTATTGGGTGATTGGCCCTTATTTATAGTCCACTTATATGCTGCACTTGATGACTGAAGATGCCAGAACGAAGTAAACGGAGCATCCGGATCAGTGATGGTTTCATCAAAGGTCTCCAAGTGAGCAACGGTATCAACGGTAAGGTTACCAATGGTAAAGCTGGTCTTCCAGAAATTGTTCACAGTATATTCGTCATCAGCGAAATTCAATCTTGTCACCACAGAATAATTGCCAGCTGTACTCAAGTTAACACCAGGGATAGTATAGGTTTTGGTTTCACCGGCGGCAATGCTTCCCGTAGAGAACAATGCGGTATATGTACCAGGAATAACACCCGATACCTCAGCCGTCAACTCCATGGGATTAGCAGCCGTGAATGTCATAGTATTTGTACCGTAATTTCTCACATACACCTTAATATTGGCTCTGTTATCAGGACATGAGTTGCCTGCTGGCTGCAGATAACCCACAACAGCCAAATCATTGTCAAAAGAGCCTCTGATAAGTACGGCGTAATCTTCTGTCTCACCCTGTGCATAGTATCCACATCCTGAATTGGCCTCTGTCGCACTTGACGTAGATGCCACCACTCTCATTAATGTAATGCCTTCACTTGCCGTTTGAGGCACAGTAATGAGACCTTCCGTAGTAGCGTTCTCCGGATGCTGGTTGTTGAAGGTGCTTCCGCTTGTGTAGTTGATCACTCGTTCACTATTGGCACCCGTAAGGGGAGCAAATGTACCACTATGGTCGAAATCAATAAACACATACTTAAACAATTTCACTCCGCTGTTGCCTGTGAAAGCGTTAGTCACACTGAACGGATATGTCTGTCCCTTCACCAATACAGCGGGAGCCACCGTCTGTGAATAATCGGTATATGAAACGGTGTCCGCTGAATTGAACGGGCTCCATCCCGCTGGCAACGGCAAGTTGTCGATACCGCCAAATTTCACATTGGCAATACTCGGACTTGCCGCAGTCAAAGAACCAGAGGTGCACAAATCCTTGGTTAACACGATTGTAAGCGTGTCATTACTATGATTATTATCGGCGGTGCAAGTTACATAAACCTTGAATGTCCGTGGGAAATACAATGTCGATAAGTCGATTGGAGTGGTGAATGAGTAAGTCACAGTGTTACCGCTGGTTATATTCACCGGGTTGGTCACTGTAACGGGAGCTTCACCTTCCAACTGATAACTCAAGCTGTAATTGTTGGCTGTGTTAGCACCATGGTTGGAAATCTGAACTGTGACGGTCTCGTTATTAGTATAGGCATTGTTAGGTGTAACAGGAGCGGTTATGGCTTCAACATCCAAATCAATATTCGGCAAGACTGTATTAACGGTAATCACACCTCTGCCCGCAGACTCGCAAGTATAACCAATGCTGAACTTGGTGTTGAATCTGATTGTTGCCTGAGAATAGGTTACAGAAGTAGCCGGATTGAAAGCATTGTCCGTAGCGTATGAAATCACTCTCTTGTTGTATGTTGAATTCGGCACATTAGGAACAGTTGTTGATCGGAAAACAGGTGCGGTATAACCCAATGAAGAGCCTTTGCCATGATGTTCTGCCAATAATAACAGACTGTTTCCTGTATAATGGAAACCTCCAGGAATAACAAATGCATACCAACCGGTCTGGTTAAATTCCAAATTATCAGCAATCAGGACCGCATCGTTGAGTGCATTATTCCACTTATTCTGATAAACCGTATTCATTAGTTGCGGGGTCAAGTTGGGGTAAGTAACACCACTTGCCGTTTGAACGAAGGAAGTGTCGTTCTTCAAATACAACTTCATGGGGATATTTCCACTACCCACAGTATGCACATATAAAAATACGGTATCGATAATACCCGCACTGAATCCCAATTCATCCTTAGTGTACATGATAATACCCGCTGAATGCTCTTTTGTGAAATCGAATGGTTTGGAATTATTGCTGAGACTACCTGTACCGACAGTTGTGCTGGCATAGAAATTCTGTGAATCCGTAATTCTGCCACTGTAGTAGAACAATGTAGGATTAGCCACAATTGGAGGGGTAGTGAAAGACATACCCTGTGCCAATGCGGTACCGCCAGTTGGCTGATCATAGAAGTAATACTGATTATATGCGCCACCCGTCGGTGTCACCGTCGCAGTACCACCGTATGGAGCTGACAATGTCGTGTCTGCCGGAGTTGCCGGAGTCGCTGGCACATATAATGTTCCACTAATGGTATCATTATTTCTATAGACATACATGTTCGGATTCACCGGGTTCGAATATATAACATAATTGTATATATTATTTTGTGTGGCAGATCCCAATGTCATAGCATTGCCGAAAACGACATCCACACTTGCGTCAGAAGTCACTGGCTGGCTAATAGTATGTTCAGAGTTCAAAGTGGAAGATCCCGTGAAATTGGCTTTTAACTTGAATGTGCCAGCAGGAATGGTATTTGTAGTTGGCCAGGTGTTCGACACATTCACTTTCAGATTGGCATTGGAGATACCACACTGATAGGACACTGGGGCAACCAACCCGTTCGTACTAAGATCATGTAATGGAGTTTGTACATTAATCTGATACCTCATGTGACGTGTAGTACATGACGTATTCGGAGTCAAACCATAAACATAATATACCGCGGTATCATACAACACATCAGGGGTAGTGAAGCTATATGGATTAGCCGTGACTGTAGTAACTGTACCCGTAGCGGCATTCTCATAGAACCACTTGGTAATACGAGGTGTTTGTGGATTTTGACAAGGAATAGTGTAGGCATGTAAATACTCACCTTCCACTACAGCATCAGCAGGCATAGCGTATGTCTTCTTTGAAACGATTGAACCTGTGATAGTATCATTGCCACGATAGGCAGGTGTACCTATCAGATTCGTCACAATTGTATAATTATAAGTAACATCGGCTGTAGGAGCACTTAAATCGACCGTGTTGGTAAAGGTCACCGTTTTTACCTCGTTCGGAGCAAACGGCTCGTCAATAATATGGGTAACAGTATTGTTATTGAACTTGGCCACCACTTCCACAGTATTGGCAGGAATAGTATTGTTAATCAGATTTCTCACTGTCACCACAATATTCTCATCCAGCAAAGTACAGGTATTGGTAGTAGGAGAAACCAATTCAACTGGCTCCACATCATAAACCGGAACATTGTCGGCAATCACCTGAACAGGAACTTTTTCACTCTGGCAGTCGGCATCCACAAACTGGAACTTCATGTTCAAACGTTTGTTGAATGTAGAATAATTACCTGTATAGTTTGGTGTAGTACCATTCACAGACTTATACAACACACAGTTTGTTGCCGCTGTTGAGTTGAAAGCGGGATAACCCGACGAACCGGATGCCTCAGCACAATTGTTGCCTCCACAATAGGTTTCAGTCAGAATGATGATATTGCCACCTTCATAATCAAAAGGCACTGGCAAATTGAATGCTACCCAACCTGTTGTATTGAAGAAATAATTGCCGTCATAGATTAAGGTCGCATTGGCGATTTCATCGTCCCACGTAGATACTGGAGAGGCTGTCAATGCATCCAGATCAGTATTCATCACATACATTCTCATCGGGATACCCTGATCACCAGTAGCGGCAGCGGCAGTTGCCACATAAAGCTCGATTCTGGTCAGTTGTCCATTCGCATTCAACTCACTTCCTTTATACAAAATCTTACCACGAGAGAAACCATTGGTAAATACAAATGGCTGTGTGATGTTGTTAGAAGCCGTTGTGGTAACCGTTCCAACTTGCGGAGTATAGAACGTAGCGGGAGCGGAAGCCACATAATAAGTAGTATCATAATAAATTGCAGGGGTTATAAAAGGATTGCCCACATATTGCAGATCCCAAGACTCATATCCAGAATTGGTGTACCAGAACTGAGCCGAGCTCGAAGCGCCAGAAACATCGGTAGCAGTCAAGGTGGCCGGTTCATGATAGTTTGCATGTACAGGGCTTACCACTGTAGGCATTGGAGATTTTCCATAAGACTGGATCGTAACACTCAAAGTATCGTTGGGACGCACCCGGTCGCCAGACACTACATCCACCCATACCGCAATGGTATAAGGCACATCCACATTGACCTGGTTATTGGTAAAGTCATACTCAGTAGTAAAAGTATAATCCACAGTCTCATGGCTTGCAATAGTATTGGTAATCGTTGCATTGACAGGGGTACCACCATTGATGGAATAATGGATCGGAGTTCCGGGAAGAAGATCCGTACTACCATTGTTGGTCAACTTGACCACAATATGCTCGTGTCCCAAATCGCAGTTGGTCAACGGATGTTCCAGCGAAAGCATAGCCACCTCATGCGGCATGTGGCTTTCCAAAATAGCATTCACCATCTGACGGCCCACTGTTGAAGGAGTATAAGTTCCATTTGCCAGAGTATAATAAGTGGTATCTCTCAAGGGAGCCTCTTCCTGAACACCCAGGTATGTTCCGCCATCTATCATATCGATACCTACGTACAGAGGACCATTGGTGCTGGTCAATGCGAAGTTGTTGATTTCACCCATTACCCATTGGTTCTCCATAGCGGCTGTCACCGTCATTGTATCAGAGCCTTCAATGATATTGCCAGATGCATCTGCCACGACAAAACGGAAATGGCGTCCGACATTGCTGTTGTTAGCGGTATTGGTGATGTATGCTTTGACATGGGTAGCGATCAATGTATCCACCATATTGTACTTGTTCACGTATGCGATATGGTCTGTTCCACCTACAGCAACAGTCGAATAAGTCACATGTTGTCCAGCGACAATAGAGTCGTTTGCATAGCCCACCTCACTGGCAGTTGTTGTCATCAGCCAGGTGTGCTCATTGTTGTCATTGTTCATATCCGACGCGCAATACACTCTCACCACATTGTCACCATTATTATTCAGATGAACACCATTGAAAGAAACCACCATGCTTCTTCTGGAAGCCAAAGAAGGCACTGTAATAGTATCTCTGTATGTGTTAGCGCCAGTAATCTCCAGCATAACCTTGAAGTTGGTCTGCGTATTACGGCCTTCATTGCTAATATTCGCATAAATTCTGGGAGAAACCTCATATTGGGTCGGGTTTGCACCCAAAGCCCAGATATCATTCACAGCCAAGTCGTTGTTGTGGAAATTTCTCACCACCACACGGTCGATGTTGATATTGTTCTTGGCATTGGATTTCGCATCAAAAGCGATATAAATACAGCTTTGGTTGCAATAAGGTGCCAAATCCACCATGTATTTTTCCCATCCAGGAGTGGTATAGGCGTTATTGTAACGTTTCACAAGTGTTGAGGAGGTTCCAGCAGTATTCACAGAGTTAACTGCCGTATAAGTTGTACCTCCATCAGTGGAGATTTTCACGGTAACACCTTCTGAGTTGCTACTACCTGAATTGTCATGTGCAAACCAATATTCCATGATAGGAGTGGAGGCTCCTTGCAGGATAGTTACCGGCATAATGGCACGTGACTCCGTATTGTTGGCAAACACCTTGGAATTGAAGAACAAACGACCCAAACCATAACTTGGAGAGATATTCGGATAAGTACCCGCACCCAATTGAACGGTCCAGTTACCTGCGCCTGCGTTTCCTATTTGTTCAAAACGCCATGATGGATACAAATCATTGGTAGAGAAGACTTCCTCATAATATGGGAATGCAGCCTGAATCTCGAACGATCCTGTCAATGTGTCATTCAACGTATTATTGTCACCATTGACACGGACGACAAACATATAATTATATATTGTATTGATATTTACCGGGAAGTTGGGCACAACCGTCACCTCCTGGGATTGCAGCGGAGCAATTGTTCCCGATGTCACCGTCATACTACCCGTAGTAGTACCGATAGTATAATAAATGGTAGTCGGTTTAGTGGCAAAATTAAGGTTTGCGCTACCTGTATTCTTAACCATCACTTTAATGGGATATTGTGTTGAAGGACACTCGTTGCCCAAGACCGGAGAGGTCAATTCGGTAATGGCCAGATCCGTTGCGGGAATAGCACGTGTATAGCAACCCATGTATGTAATGAAATTGTAACGCTGAGCTCCTCTGATATCAGTAGTGACACCCGTTACCGGTTCACATTCAAGTCCTTCAAATGCAATCGGCATCAGTGAATCTGTAGTTGACACAAAACCAAGTGGCATACTTACTGAATTGACATCCTCTCCTCTGCTCGCCAAAGCGTTCTGCCATTCAGCGAAGTTGTTACGAGGTGCCACAAACCAGCCCAAGGATGTACCCACTGAATAATATTCATTATAATCCAGCTTGATGGTTGTTGCCAAAGCGTTGGCAGTGGTATAATTCAGATAAATAGCATAATTCTTGTTCTCGGCAGAAGTACTGGCATTATAGAAAATATTGTTGTAAACATTGATATTGTTGGTTGAGGAAGAAGAACCGGTAATATACAACGGGGCGGACTGGGTGATGTCGGTAGGTGAATACATGTAGCTGCTATTGTGATACAGGTTGACTTGTTTTGTATTCTGAAGGTTGATGTTATATCTGGCAGTGACCGTCACCTTACCGATGATTTCATTATTGGCCATCATCATGTTGGGTGCCGAAGCGTTTGAACCCGCGTAAGTTGTGGTGGCAATACCTGTACCACCTCGCTGATTCATGTGGATTTTGTTGGCAGATATACTGGCGAAATCAGTACAGTTCTGCAAAGCGACACCCTTGAAATCCATATCTGCGGCTGTGGCCATCTGATTGATACGGTTTCCATTGATGGTCCATCTCTTTGCCTGAATGACATTAATACCTGTTACTGTACAATTGATGGTGTTACCATTCACCTCAAAATTATCTTCTTTATATGCGTTATTCGTGGTACCCGTGAAATACAAGCCAAAGTTAACGCCACTGATGGTATTGTTAGTGAAGTGCATGTCACGGTCTCCCGATCCTCCGGAAGTAAAAGGAGCCGCTGTGCTTATACGTCCTATTGCCGTGGAATTGTAATAGGGAGTGGCTGTAGATGTCACACCCTGAATATCACAATTGTCTATGGTGATATCATGCGAATATTTGCCAACAAATTCAACACAACGTCCCACATTGGTATTCCTGATGGTAACATTCCTGATGGTAACGTATGCCATTTCCGTGAATTTCACTGGAGGATTATTGCCATTATTCGCAATAATCACCGCACTTCTATTCACACCAGGTGCTGCTTGGAAAGTAATGGTATTATTGCTATCCAAGCCAGGGTATTGGTCATCGAAATCAAAACCCGTATAGGTACCAGGATTGATATTAATGGTGACAGGACCGCCAAAACCACAACGGTAGAACCGTTCCTTCATGTATCTCACGGTCGGGAAATTGGCTGTAGGTCCGCCCAAGGTATAGGTTCCGGACAAGGCGCTATCGCAACCGTAGCCATCGTAGGTGATGGTATCATCCGTACGTCGGTCCAGAGTGGTCACATTATTACGTGAAGACACCCAAACTCTGATGTAGTTGGAGTCGCGCAAGGCAACGTGGTTACCCACCACGATGGTGTCAGTATAGTCCAAACACAAATCTCCCGTCCAAGAAGCGCTCGGCTGTTGAACACCATTGACGCTCCATCCGAAAGTGGCGGAAGTCATGTGGTTCGGATTGGTTTCTGTGGCGAGACCTTTGTTTCGGAACACCACCTTGATGGGATAAGTCTGACCAGTGGTCATACGGTCCGGATACATGGGCAACTGGAATGAGCCAGGTTCCATCTTGGCATCATTAACAGCCAACGACTGAGTTGTATTCAATGTAAAAGTTCTTGTCTCATAGCAGCTGCTTCCATGAACATCCTTAACGTAAATGTGGTAAGTGATAGTTGTTCCATAGCACTGCATGGGGATAGTCCAGTTGTATGCCACCTGGCCATAGCCAAGTTGGTAATACTGCATCGTATTTGCGATGGTGTCCGACTCACCGGTACTTGTCTCATACCAGAAAAGCACAGAGGATGTATCAATCGCGTCATTATCAGTAAGTGTCGCATTCACCACGAAAGGACCTGTAAAGTCGTTAATCGTTCCAGAGAAAATCTTGTTTTGTGTTTGCCCATTATTGTTGATATACGTAGTATTTGTCAAGGTGATTTCCGGTGGCACCAGCTCCACATTGGAATAAATCACTTTCACATTATCGATATACCAGCCCGCACACACCTCAGTACCTGAACCCGCACCTGAATTATGGGTAGTGAGAAAACGGAGACGGAAATACTGGTTATTATCTCCGACAACGAACTGCGACAAGTCAAACAACTCTGTTTTCCACCAGCTGTTGTTCGGCACCGCGGCATTATTGTTTTTTTGCCAAACAGTGTACCAATTCTGAGAAACATTACCCTCATTGATAACCTCCGCATGGCCGTGATAGAATGGGCTATTCACCGTATAAACCAATGTGGTAAACGGGGTATAGTCAATATCACCCTGAGGAGAAACATTAGTTGACACCTGATATGCGATATTGCTTCTATCATTGTTGTTCACCTTGCAAATTTGGTCAAACTGCAAGTAAACGTATGGGTATGACCGATCCACCTCTATCGCACGTGTCACTGACGCGCAGTTACCAACGGTTGGATACGAAGGCGTATGGAAAGATGCCGGTGAAGAAACATATAGTGAAGAATCCTTTCTCCAGTTGGGTTCACCAAACAAGTTTGTTGTGGTCATCTTCACAACATCACCATCAAAGTTTTCTTGGAAAACGACGATGGTATCCAGCAATTGCGCTGACAACACGAACGGCATTACAAGGGCGAGTAATGAGAACAATAACTTTTTCATTTTCAGAATGTTATATTAATACTTTTTTCTTTTTTTTCTTGTATAATAATATTTATAATATGCACTTTTAAGCAAAGGACAAAAATAATAAAAAAAAGCATACGAAACGCATTTTTTCGTATGCTTTTTTGATAAAAAAAATCAAATGAAATTTCCAGTCTCACATTTCAACTTTCACCCTCGCACAGACCATGGTTCCACCGCATCTGACCACTGACCACTGACCACTGACCACTAATCACTTCCACCTTTCAGTTTTCAACTTTCCATGTAAACATCGATCAATCCCTCTGGGGCTGCAATATGTATCTGTTTGTTTTCGCGATCAACATTTTTGAAGATTTCATCGATAGCCGGAATGAGGATTTCCGTCCCCTCGTGGTCGATTTGCATAATCGGATGGTGGCTGATGTCAATAAAATCCCGGCACACCCCAATATCTCCTTTCTCTTCATCTATCACCTTAAAGCCTATGACTTCATGGAAATAGAAACGGTTACCTGTAAGGGGAGGAAGTTCTGACATAGGTAGATATAATTCTGCTTTTATCAAACTCTTGGCCTCCTCCTCGTCCACATCCTGAAATTTTATCACGAAAGTGTTCGCGCCCCGATATTGGATATTCTCAATCAGATACGGCAGTTTTTCTCCGTCCAAATCAATGAACACAGCATCCAGATCCGCATACTTTTCCGGTTCGTCCGTGTCGAAATAGCAACTCAACTGTCCCTTGATACCAAAGGATTTGGTGATATGTCCCAAATAAAAATATTCGTTTTTCATAATAAGATTGCTTGCCTATATTTTGCAGAGTCGAGGCATGCCTCTACTCTACCCCAATTTAAAAACAAAATAGACGCAACCCTTTTGTCGCGTCTATTCAGTAACTCATTGACCTGAAATTTATTCAGCAGAAGTTTCAGCAGCTTCGGCGGGAGCTTCTGTAGCCTCTGCGTTAGCAGCTTCTTCAGCAGCTTTAGCTTCTGCTTCGGCAGCCTCAGCCTCAGCGGCGGCGGCATACTTGGCAGCGACCTTAGCGGAGATAGCTTCTCTCACTTTGGTTTCAGCTTCCAAACGGGCTTTCATTTCCTTGCGGCTCTTGTCAGCGTCTTCACGTTTGATGTTGCTGATTTTCGACTCCTTGTCTTGTTTCCAAGCATCGAATTTGCGATCAGCGTCCAATTGGGTCAACGCGCCTTTGGCGATTCCACCTCTCAGATGCTTCATCAAATAAACACCTTCGTGTTTAAGAATCGAACGGGCGGTATCTGACGGATCAGCGCCAGCTTCAACCCAGTACAACGCTCTGTCAAAGTTTAAATTCACTGTTGCAGGATGGGTCAGCGGGTTGTAGGTGCCGATCTCTTCGATATAGCGTCCGTCACGTGGTGCACGACCATCTGCAATTACAATGTGGTAGAAAGGTTGGTTCTTCTTGCCACGTCTTTGTAATCTGATTCTTGTTGCCATAACTTTTAATATTTAATACGGTTAAAATTTGAGGGTGCAAAAATACACAATTTTAGCACACAAAAAGCCGAAAGAAAAATTTTTTTTGATTTTTTTCCGAAAGAATGATTTTGTATTCATTTTTTATGTATTTTTGCAGTCACAAATTCAAACGGCCCATTAGCTCAACTGAATAGAGTATTTGACTACGGATCAAAAGGTTGCAGGTTTGAATCCTGCATGGGTCACCAACAAAAAAAGCACTTTCCAAGTGCTTTTTTTCATTTATTCATGCTTCATTCGGCATATTTGCCGTATTTTTGCAGCCGCTATGATACAGATAAACAAACTGTCGGTCAACTTTACCGGCGACTACTTATTCAGAGATATCTCCTTTGTGGCGGGTGACCGCGACCGCATCGGTTTGGTGGGCAAAAACGGTGCGGGAAAATCCACCCTGCTCAAAATCATCTACAAGGAACTCGAACCCGAATCCGGCAGTATTGTCATCACTTCCGGCTTCAAGACTGGTTACCTTCCCCAAGAAATTTTAGGAAATTACGACAAGACCATCTGGGAAGAGACCATGTCATGCTTTGTAGAACAACGCCGACTGGAGGCGAGAATCCGCGACATCAACGCCAAACTTGCCGACAGGGAAGACTACGAATCTGACGAATATATCAGTCTTGCCCAGCAGCTTTCCGACGCCACCGACCGTTTCCACCATCTTGGCGGCGCCACCATGGAAGGCGATGCCGAGAAAGTGCTTATCGGCTTGGGGTTCAAAGCCTCCGACTTCTCCCGACCCATGGCGGAATTCAGCAACGGCTGGCAAATGCGCGTCAACTTGGCAAAAATCCTGCTGCAACAGCCTGAAATCATCTTGCTCGACGAGCCCACCAACCACCTCGACATTGAGTCTATCCAGTGGCTGGAAGACTACCTCGCCAATTATACAGGTTGCCTTATCCTGGTGTCGCACGACCGTGCTTTCCTCGACCGCGTCACCAACCGCACTGTCGAAATCACCTTCGGCAGCTTGCAAGACTACAAATGCAGCTATTCACAATACGTGGAACAGCGCCTGGAACGCATTGAATCACAGCAAAACGCATTCGAAAACCAGCAAAAAGAAATCGCCCAGATAGAACGTTTCATCGAGCGTTTCCGATACAAAGCCACCAAAGCCAAACAGGTGCAAAGCCGTATCAAACTGCTTGACAAAATGGAAAAAATCGAAGTGGAAAGCATTGACCACTCGTCCATCTCGTTCAAGTTCCCCCCTGCCCCACACTCGGGCCGGGTGACCGTCGAAACCGAAGGACTTAACCTGGGTTACGGCAATCTGGAAGTGCTGAAAAACATCGATTTTCATTTGGAAAGAGGCGAAAAGGTGGCTTTCGTAGGCCGTAACGGAGAAGGCAAATCCACCATGGTCAAGGCCATCGTGGGCGAGCTGGCCCCGCAAAGCGGCAAACTGACCCTGGGCCACCAAGTGGTCATCGGCTACTATGCCCAGAACCAAGCCCAACTGCTCAACCCCGACAAAACCGTCTTCGAAACCATCGACGACATCGCCGTGGGTGACATACGTCCTAAAATCAGAACTATCTTAGGCAGTTTCCTTTTCGACACCGAAGACACTGAAAAAAAAGTGCGCGTGTTGTCGGGCGGCGAGAAATCCCGTCTGGCTTTAGCCAAACTCCTGCTCTCTCCATTCAACCTGCTCATCCTCGACGAGCCCACCAACCACCTCGACATGCAATCGAAGGACGTGCTCAAAAACGCGCTCCTGCAATACGAGGGCAGCATGATCCTCGTCTCCCATGACCGTGACTTCTTGCAAGGCCTCAGCACCAAAGTCTTCGAATTCAAAGACCATCACATCAAAACCTACATCGGCGATGTATATGATTTTCTCGAGAAGAAGAAGATGGACTCGCTGAAAGAATTGGACAAAAGAGCACAAATGGCTGGCAACAGCGAGAAAATCGAGAGTTCCAACAAAATCAGCTGGGAGAAGAAGAAAGAAGAGGAAGCCGCCAAGCGGAAACTCAAGAACCGCCTGAGCAAATTGGAGAGCGAAATCAACGATTTACAGCAGCAATTGAGCACCATCGAAGCCAAAATTTCCAACCCTTCCGAATACGCTGCCGAAATCAATTCGGGCGAACTCTATACCCAATACAATGACATCAAAAACGCCATCGAAGAAAAGGAGATGGAGTGGTTGGAACTGCAGGATAGTTAACAGGGGACAGGAATTAACAATTAACAATTAACAATTAATAATTAATAGTTATTGATTAATAGTTGAGAATTGACAAATCAAAGTCCACATACTGATTCTATTAACTATTAACTATCAACTAACCACTGACCACTAACCACTAACCACTAACCACTGACCACTGACCACTGACCACTGTTATTAAAAATAGGCTGTTCACAATTTTACAATCAAATTGTTTAATGCTGCATACCAATTTCATATTTTTATTCGTTAATTTATATTAGTATCGATAAATAAAAAACGAACATAATGAAATCAATCTTCCAAAACATTCTCATCGCAGCCATCATCCTGTGTTCCGCGTCATTGCTGGCCCAGAAGCCAGTTGCTTACGACTCGCCGCGATACGAATACAAACTTGCCAAGGAACTTTTCCAGAAACAAAAATACGGTTCCGCACAGCAATATTTCAAGCAAGTTTACGAATTCAGCGAGGACAAACAACAGGACTTGAAAGCTGAATCCTATTTTTACATGGGCTTATGCGCCGCCAAACTGAGCAATCAGGATGCCGCCTTCCTGCTCAGCGACTTTATTCGTCAATACCCTGTTCATGCTTTCGTTCCCCAAGCCCACTACCACTTGGGCATGTACTATTTTTCCACCAAACAATACAAAAAAGTATTGGAGCAGTTCGACGAAATCGATGAAAGAGTGGTAAACAAAGATGATCTGGCCGAATTTCGTTTCAAAAAAGGGTACAGTTATTTTGCCACAGGAAAATATGCAGAGGCAAAAGCCTTGCTCAAACAGAGTAGCGAGGAAAATGGTCCCTACCATTACAGAGCCCTGTATTACTTGGCTCACATGGCATACTCCGAAAAACAGTACGAGGCCGCCTTGGAGGATTTCCAGAAATTGCAGAATGTGCCTGAATACAAAGACGAAGTGCAACAATACCTGATGCAGATTTATTTCATCCAGGAACAATATGACAAGGTCGTGGCCATGGCACCCACAGTGATGACGGAAAGCAACTTGAAGAACCAACCCGAATTGTATCGCACATTGGCGTTATCCTACTACAACCTCAAGGATTTCGACAATGCCGAATCAACATTCCGCCCCATCCTCAACAATGACAAAGTCCAACTGGAACGCAATGACTATTTCGCTATCGGCTATACCTTCTATCAAAACAAGAAGTATGACGAAGCCATCAAAAACCTGTCTCAGACAACAAAGCAGAAGCCTGCCGACGAAATGACACAAAACAGCTACTATCTGATTGCCGATTGTTATCTACAACAAAAAGATTATCAAGCGGCTTCACAAAGTTTCCTGCAAGCTTCCAAATACAGTTTCATTCCCGACATTCAAGAAGACGCCTTGTACAATCACGCCAAATTACAGTACGAGACATCCTCCAGCCCTTTCAACAGCGCCATCAAAGCATTGGAAGACTATATCAACAAATACCCATACTCCTCCCGCTCACAGGAAGCCAACAGCTACTTGGCCTCCATTTACATGTCCACCAAGAACTACCAAAGCGCCATCAATTCATTGGAAAAAATCGACATCAAAAGTCCATCATTGTTAAGGGCTTACCAACGTTGCACCCACTTCCGCGCTTTGGAGATGATCAACAACCGCAACTATAAGGATGCCCTCAAAATGCTCAACAAATCACTCACCTACCCCATGGACAAGACCATCAACACAGAAAACCTCTATTGGAAGGCCGAATGTGAATACCGCAGCGAGAAATACAGAGACAGCTATTATTCCTTCCAGAATTACATGAAGGCCTCCAATGCCACCGCTGATGTCAATTACAACAACGCCCAATACTCATACGGTTATGCGGCTCTGAAACTCAACAAATATTCTGAAGCAGCCCAAGGATTCCGTAAATACCTACAAAAAAGCGACGACGTTGATATTGAAGCGGATGCGACAGCACGTTTGGCCGACTGCTACTATATGCAAAAAGACTTGAGAACTGCCATCAAATACTACGAACAATGTCAACAGTTAGGGCGGAAAAACGCTGACTACGCCATGTTCCAAACCGCCAAATGTTACAGCTATCTCAACGATTACGACAAAAAAATCGATGCCTTGGAGCGACTGATGAGCAGCTACCCCAAGTCAAGCTATAACGATGATGCGGAGTATGAATTGGCTTCCACCTATCATGCTCAAAACGAATACGGTGCTGCCATTGCCGCCTATAAAAACTTCATCCTTAAATACCCCAAAAGCCCCTATATCAGACAGGCACACAACAAATTGGCCCAGTCATATCTGAACACACAAGATGTAAACATGGCTATTTCCACCTTCAAATATGTGTTTGAAACCTACCCTGGCTCACAGGAAGCCAAAGACGCATTAGCCAACTTGGAGAATATTTACAGCGAGACCGGCAACACCAGCGACTTCTTCGCATACATCAAATCACGGAACTTGAATATCTCTGCCGACAAGCAGGATTCCATCAGCTTCAAGGCTGCCGAGAACAAATATATGCGAGGCGACTGTGACGCAGCCATCAAGGGGTATAACGACTATCTGCGTCAGTTCCCCAACGGCTTGTTTGCCGCCAAAGCATTATACTGCAAGGGCGACTGCGAATATGGCACCGGCGACTATGACAACGCCTTGGCTTCCTTCGAGAAATTGGTCAACAATTACAACACGGAATACAACGAAACCGCATATCGCAAGGCTGCCAGCATCCTTTATGGCAAAAAAGAATACAACCGAGCCTTGGTTTATTTCAAGAAATTAGTGGAATACGCTTCCACTGAAAACAACATTATTTATGGCAACAATGGCTGCATGCACTGCGCATACGAATTGCGCCAGTACCGCGATGCCTACAATGCCGCCACCAACATCATGCTTTCCGGACAGAACGACAACGACCTGCAAAACGAAGCCCTGATGATTGCCGGCAAATCGGCCATTGCCTTGAGTGACAATACCAATGCTCTCAAATATCTGACACGTCTTTCAAAGAACGGCAACAATGACCAGTGTGCCGAAGCCGCTTATTTAGTGGCCCTCATCCACTATAATGACAACAATATAGACCTTTGCGAGAAACAGATTAAAGAGATTCTGGCATCCGACTACACTTCCGAATATTGGTACGCTTCTACCTTTATTCTTTATGGTGATGTGTATTTGGCCAAGGGCAATGCCTTCCAGGCCCGCTATACCTACCAAAGTATCATCGACAACTATGAAGGCGAGGACTTGAAGAAAGTGGCGGAAGACAAGATTGCTGCCCTCGACAAAATGGAAGAAGGGGGAGAGGATTAACAATTAACAATTAACAATTAACAATTAATAATTAATAGTTAATAGTTAATAGTTGATAATCCATCACTAATCACTAACCACTAACCACTAACCACTGACCACTGACTACTGACCACTAACCACTAACCACTAACCACTAACCACTAACCACTGACCACTGACCACTGACCACTGACCACTAACCACTAACCACTGACCACTAACCACTAACCACTAACCACTGACCACTAACCACTAACCACTAAGCACTAACCACTGACCACTGACCACTGACCACTAAGCACTAACCACTAACCACTAACCACTAAAACCTGTAACCTAAAACCTGTAACCTAATACAATGAAACGAATCATCTTAACAGCAGCCATAATTTGCATTGCCAGTTGGGCTTTCGGCCAGGCGATTGACACCGCCCGTTTCCGTCTGAATTTCAATCCCCAGCTGAACAATGTGCAAAAAATCAACCAACAGGCGGTCATCAATGACACGGTAAAGGAGAACGTCAAATTCGACTATTACATCACACCGGCACAGATGGATGTGACCTTCTCCCCCACCCCCATCAAAGCCAGCAAATTGGCCCCAGAAGTCACTGAGAGCATCGCCCGCAATTTCATCAAGGTAGGATTCGGCTATCCATTGACTCCTCTGTTGGAGTTTGCCGCCCATAATGCCAACAATACCAAGTATTCGTACGGTATCAACCTGCACCATTTTTCCTCATGGGCAGGTCCCGTCGGCAAAAAACAGCAGCAATACGCCTACGCTCCTACCAGTGACACCCGCGTACATCTGTTTTTGACCCGTTTTTTCAAGGATCAAACCCTTTATTCATCCGTAGGCTACAACCATGAACTGGCACATTTCTATGGCTATGGCAAAGACGTGATGCGCGCCTCCGGTTTATATGACGAGGCTTATTATGAGAAAAACTTCCATAACGAAATCAGAAACGACTTCCATCATGTGAAAGCCGAGGTCGGCATCCGCTCCAACCATCTGCCAGGTGTCAAAAAACTGAAACAGGATGTGCGCCTGAATTACAATTTCTTGTACAACCACAACAAGAATATGGAAAACCATGTGGGCATCACCTCTTTCTTCGCCTACGACAGTCGTTTTATGAAAATCTCAGGCAGCCAAAACTACCGCATCGATTTCAACTTCGACTACTACCATGACCGTTTCAACTGGAAATACCAGGAAAATTCCGCTCAAAATGATGCTTTCTACCACACCGATGCTTTCAAATTTGAAATCATTCCCAACATGCAATTCACTATCAAGGAATACCACATCAAGGTCGGTGTGGGTGTTCCCGTATTGCGTTCGAATGAAGTCACACGCTGCCCAGTTTATCCAGTGGCTGAAGTTCAGTTAGGCATTGTGCCCAGCATTTTAAGCATTTACGCAGGTGTTGATGGCAAAACTCAATATAACGGTATGAAAGAATTGTTGTATGAAAATCCTTATTACAACCCCAGTTTTGACCAATTGGATTTCACTCGCACCCGCATCAACATCTATGGCGGCATTAAAGGAAATCTTGTAAAGAAATTCAATTATCACATCTCCGCCCGTTACGCATTTGTGCAAGACATGGCCTTCTTCCAACTGGACCAGAACGCCCCTCTGCTCAACAAATTCATGGTGGTATATAATAATGTGAATTACCTGAATGTATGCTTGAATATGGCATGGGAAGTCATTGACCACTTGTCTTTGAACTTTGAAGCCAACTACAACGGTTATTACTTCAAAAAAGACAGTGAACTGCAATACGCCTGGTATAAACCCGCTTTGGACTTCGGCTTTGACGGAAAATACACCTTGAAAGGAAAATACATTTTCGACCTTAATTTCAAGTTAGAATTCATGCGTTGGGCTTTGGCTCCGCGTGATGAGAAAGGCAACATCCGCTATGACGACCTCGGCAATGTATGCTATGCACCTACCAAAATGAAACCTGTTTTAGATTTCGGCATCGGCTTCGAATATCTCATCAACAAGAACTTCTCCGCTTTTGCCACAATCAACAACATCGGTTGCCAATACTACGCAAAATACTACGATTTCAACAACTTCGGCATCAACGCCCTCATCGGCATCACCTATTCGTTCGGCAAAGAAAGCATCAAGAACAAGAAAAAATAGATTATCATTGAGTTAAAAACCCCTATAAATTAAATTGAAAGAATCATGAAAAAGACATTAATCGCCATGCTGGCATGCTGCCTGATTTTATGTACAGGTTGCAAAAAAGAAGATTTTGTAAGCAACACTTATAAAGCATACTTTGAATATCATTTCGCAAATGCCAGCGACCAGCAATCGGTTGAAACACTTATTAACAGCTGGAGTTCTGTTTGGACAAGCGAAATCGAGCTCACCCTCCTCAACACCAATACAACTGATGCAGAAGCACATACAAAATTCGAGGCATCCGTTGCCGCACTTGCATTGAAAGCCAATTCCTGGAAACCATTCTTCCACGGAGATGACTATATGATTTATACCTTGAAAAGAACAACACCCGGCGACGAGAAAATTCTCCGCCAAGTACAATTTGATAAAGACGGACATTTCACCTTATAAAACAAAAGGCCGCAAATATTTGCAGCCTTTATTTTACTTGTAGAGACGTGCCATGGCACGTCTCTACTTTTTTATCATTATAAATTCGAAAGATATTCATCTATGGCCTTGGCGGCATTTTTACCCGCTCCCATAGCCAAGATAACAGTTGCTGCTCCGCTGGCGGCATCACCACCGGCGAACACGCCCTTACGGGAGGTCTGACCTTTTTCGTCAACTGCCACACAACGGCGTTTCGTCAACTCAAGACCTGGAGTAGTGTCGGAAATCATAGGATTGGGTGAAGTACCTAATGCCATAATCACCATATCAGACTCTATCATAAATTCAGAGCCTTCAACTGGGATAGGGCTTCTACGACCAGACGCATCTGGCTCACCCAGCTCCATACGAATACATTTTGCAGCTTTCACCCAGCCATTCTCATCCCCGATAATCTCTAACGGATTAGTCAGCAACTGGAATTGTACGCCTTCCTCTTTGGCATGGTGAACTTCCTCCACACGGGCAGGCAATTCCTCTTCGGAACGACGATAAACAATATGCACCTCAGCACCCAAACGCAGAGCGGTACGGGCGGCATCCATGGCTACATTGCCACCACCTACCACGATAACTTTCTTACCAACATAGTTGGGGGTGTCATACCCTTTTTTGTATGCAAAAAGCAAGTTGTTTCTGGTAAGGAACTCGTTAGCGGAAACTACACCGCAGAGGTTCTCACCCGGGATATTCATAAACATCGGCAGACCAGCTCCTGAAGCGATAAAGACAGCCTGGAAGCCTTCCTTATCCATCAGGTCATCTACGGTTACCGTACGGCCTATAATCACATCCTTTTCAAATTTGGCGCCCAATTTCATCACATTCTCCACCTCATAGCGCACCACTGTTTCTTTGGGCAGACGGAAGGACGGAATACCATACACCAACACACCGCCATATTCGTGCAATGCCTCAAAAACTGTGACATCATAACCCTTCATTACCAGTTCTTTGGCACAAGTAATACCGGCAGGGCCACTACCAATGACGGCCACTTTCTTGCCATTCCTGGAGGCAGGCTGCTCAAATTGCAACTTATGTTCGCGTGACCAGTCACCCACGAAACGTTCCAGCTTGCCAATAGCCAATGCATCTCCTTTATTACCCAACACACAACGGCCTTCACATTGGCGTTCCTGCGGGCATACACGTCCGCATACAGCGGGCAGAGCTGAATCCTGATTGATAATGCGGGCAGCATCCTCAAAACGACCTTCTGCCACGCAATGCACAAAAGCGGGGATATTGATGGATACCGGGCAGCCCTCCATACACTGCGGTTTCTTGCACTGCAAGCAACGCTGTGCCTCGGCAATGGCATCTTCGGCACTGTAGCCCAAGCAAACCTCATCGAAATTGGTGGCACGCACCTTCGGGTCTTGCTCGGGAATAGGAATACGATGCCAACGGTCGCGGGTTTCCTCGCTGATACCACCCACATGGCAGACATGTCCCTCCGCTTTTTCTTCCTGTTCCATCTGCTTTTGTCCCCTGATGGAATTGTACATGGCCTGACGCTTCATCGCCAAGTCGAAATCCACTAAAGCACCGTCAAATTCGGGGCCATCCACACAAGTGAACTTAGTCTTGCCACCCACCGACACACGGCAGGCACCACACATACCCGTTCCATCCACCATCAGCGAGTTCAAGCTGACGGTACACTTGATGCCCAATTCCTTGGCCAACAAGGTAGTGAACTTCATCATAATCATCGGGCCGATGGCAATCACCTCATCATAATGCTTGCCTTCCTCCTTCACCAGCTTTTTCAGCACATCGGTCACAACCCCTTGCATACCACTAGAATTATCATCTGTGGTCACATACAAATGGCCTGACACGCTGCGCAACTCTTCCTCAAAAATAATCAGCGACTGCATTCGGGCGCCGATAATCACATCGGGTTTTACGCCATGCTGGGCTAACCACTTAACTTGCGGATAAATAGGAGCAATGCCTACACCTCCACCCACAAAAACAAACTTCTTGCTTTTCAGTTCTTCTGGGGACAGATGTATGAATTCAGAAGGTCTTCCCAGAGGTCCCACCACGTCTTCAAACACATCTCCCACTTGGAAGGTCATCATCTGTCGAGTAGATTTGCCTATCGCCTTGAAAACAATGCGGATGTATCCCTTCTCTACATCATGGTCACTGATGGTCAACGGAATACGTTCCGAATTCTTTTCCATTTTGATGATAATAAACTGGCCGGGCAATGCGGAAGCAGCGATTCTCGGGGCTAAGATGTCCATTTGACAGCAGTCTCCTGGTAATTCTTTTTTGCTTAAAATCTTAAACATAACAATTGGTTTTTATAATTTCATAATTTTGTCAAATTCTTCTTCTGATAAGAGTTGCAAATCCATAGCGGATTCCTTCAAGGTCATATTCTGTTCAAAAGCATGCTGGGCGATTTTCGCCGCATTATAATAGCCGATGGTCGGGCTCAGTTTAGTCACTAGCATCAATGAATTTTTCAGATAATAATCTATTTTTTCCAGATTCGGCTTCAAACCCGTCAGGCAATGCTGATTAAAGGAATCCACCGCATCTGCCAAAATGCGTGCGGAATGCAGCAAATTCTGCGCCATCAGCGGCATAAAAACATTCAGGTCCAGATGTCCTTGGAAGCCCCCGCATGTCATAGCCGTATCATTGCCAATCACCTGACAGCATACCATGGTCAAAGCCTCGCACTGGGTAGGATTGACCTTGCCCGGCATGATGGAAGAGCCCGGTTCATTGGCAGGAATAGTCAGTTCGCCGATTCCGCAGCGCGGTCCCGACGACAACAGACGGATGTCGTTGGCTATTTTCATCAACGACACCGCTAAACGTTTCAACGCACCCGAGGTTTCCACTATACTGTCGTGGCTGGCCATCGCCTCGAACTTGTTGGGTGCATTCACAAACTGCATACCCGTGAACTGGTTAATGTACGACAAGGCCAAACGGTCGTAGCCTTCGGGCGTATTCAGGCCATTGCCCACCGCAGTGCCTCCAATAGGAAGTTCCATCAAATGTTTCAGGGAATTTTTCAAGCATTCCACCCCATGTGCTATCTGCGACTGATGTCCCGATAATTCCTCGCCCAAAGTCAGTGGTGTGGCATCCATCAGGTGAGTTCTTCCGATTTTTTTAACCTCTCCATACTCATCGATTTTAGTCTGATATGTCTTAACCAAGCTTTCTAATGCCGGTATCGTTTTTTCCAACAACAGCTTTGCGGAGGCTATTCTGATGGCTGTAGGAAAAACATCGTTAGTAGATTGCGACTTGTTAACATCATCATTGGCTGAAAGCAAACGATTTGAAACATCAATCAACCCCTTGCTTCTCTGCTCGGCACGATTCACAATCACCTCATTCACATTCATGTTGGTCTGGGTACCCGAACCCGTCTGCCACACACACAGCGGGAAATGCTCGTCTAACTGCCCGGCAATAATTTCATCACAGCTCAAGGCAATCGCATCTCTTTTGTCCGCTTTCAGCACCCCCAACTCGCAATTGGCGTATGCGGCAGCTTTTTTCACGTATGCCAAAGCATAAATCACCTCCATCGGCATCTGCTGTCCGCCAATCTTGAAATTCATGTAGGAGCGCTGGGTCTGTGCCCCCCAAAGCTTGTCGGCCGGCACCTGCACCGTACCCATGGTATCCTTTTCTTTTCTGTATTCCATCTTTTTATAGTTGACAGTTGATAATTGACAATTGACAATTAATTGTTATTCGATTACTCTACGCATTATTTTTTACTCATTATCAATCACTTATATATCATTCATTATTAATTATTAATTGTAAATTGTAAATTGTAAATTGATTCCTGTTAGTCATAGAATTTCCAGTTGATTCCCAACTCAAAGTTTCTTCCTTGTGCTGGATAATCAGGGGTCAGGAAGTAGAACTGCCCTACTACACCCGACAAAATATGTCCCGCCCTGAAGAAGAAACTGATTCGCTTGATCTTCAGTGTCAGATTGGCATCCCAATATACATAATTGCCTACTTTCATCTTCCTTTGGAAATAGAACTGATGCAAAACGGGATAATAACCATCAGCAAAATACGGAGTATTGTACATCAAATCACAGCCAATCTGAATTTTCAATTTTCCTCGCAAAACATTGAAAATATAATAAGGAGAGGCCTTGAAGGCAAACAAAGGCACATTCAAAGCCACACTGCTTGAATACTGCAGATAAGCATTGAAATCCAGGCCAAAGCCCTTCACCCTGACAGGTGCAAACAAATGGAATTGTATCACATTGGCACCCTTCGGCAAGATGTACAAATCAAAATGAGAGTCCAAACGCACCATGTTTTGCACCATAAAATAGTTGAACTCCAGTTTGTAATTCATCATGGTCCAGAAGGCATTGACCTTCAGTGTATTCTGCTTCGGCCAATCCTTATGATACCAGAAATTATGGTTTCCGTAATAAAAATCATAGATATAATCTGGTGAGTTCCGGTAGAAACTGACACTTCCGCCAAGTCGGTGATTCCATTTCTTCTGTATCATCCATTCGACAGCAGCCGCAGCCACCACATCATTTTTGTTGTAACCGCCAAACGAGTATGCAATACGTCCCGACAGATCCATCACTCCGAACAGACGGGTATGGACACGGGCGAAAAGTGTGAACGTGTTGCCTTTGTAATAAGGGGTCTTCGCCATGACATACTCATGCATCAAGCCGCCGGCAATCCTGAAAAAATACTTTTTTGACGACAGTGTGTCCAATGGCCTGTAATTCGACCATTGGATAGAATTTATCAGGCTGTAACACGTTATCGTATCCCTTGTGGTATCTGTAGTCCAATAAAAATGCTGCTGATAATAGGTCGAGTCAAATCCCGTGTCAAAAAAATCCGTTTTCAGCTGTTTGAATTGAAAACTATGGGTAATCGTACCATAATACCTTTTCTTCTTGTCCAAAAGATTAACATGATGCTGAAACAGCAAATCATGCGTACTGTTGAGAGAACGGCCATTTTCCATCTTTACAGGATAACCTGTCAATGCGTCAGCAGCATTGTGCATAAACAAAGAGGTGTCCCTCAAACCGCCATTTTCCTGTGCTTTCAGGCGGTTGAAAATATAGGAGAATGTAAAACCATAGACACCGGTAGGTTCCTCATAATTCAAGAAAGCGTTAATACGAATATCCCTTATCGACTGGTTCAGGTAATATCCACTGTTAGAGTATGCATGCATATCAAAAGCAGCGGTCAAACCCTTGAAATGCTGTGCGTGTGTGGCATTGAAGTCATATAAGTTGGCTATGCCGTACGTAAAAGAAAGATTTGTGAAAGAAGTCTGCACATCGTAGAATTTCACATCCTTCTGTGTCATCCACAACAAGGGATAAGGCAAGGTAATCATGGAGAAACCCGGATCCCTGTCATAATCGAAGTTCATAAACTGATGGGCCTGGTCGGGAATACCCAAATCCTGACAAATATTCTGGGTTTTCAACCAAGGGTTATATTGATGGACTTGTGCCATTGAAGTATCCACAGCCTTCATTTTCAATGGTCTGATCCAGTAAGGTTCAATGTAATCAAAAGAAACCGGCATATAGTCCGGCGAGAATGCCATAACCGAATCGATCTCATGTTTATGAAAATCCCGGTCATTCTCCGAGGCATTATCTTCCTGTGCCTTTAGCAGAAAGGGCAAAAAAAACATAACAAGCAGGAAAATCAGCCTTAAATTCTTCATGTTTTAGTAATCAATCTTGTTTTCCAGACGTGTCCATTCCTGGAAAACTTCTTGTGCAACAGCCCTGTCAAATTGTTCCGCTGTAATCTTGCGTTCCATAGCGGGCAAATCCAGCTCCTCATAGATAAAGGAGTCGTCAAAACCCGCCTGCGACGCGTCCTGACGGTCAGCGGCATAATAAATCCTGTCGGGTCGTGCCCAATAAATCGCGCCTAAGCACATGGGGCATGGCTCACAACTGGTATAGATCTCACAGCCATCCAGCTGGAATGTGTCCAGATTTTTGCAGGCATCCCTGATAGCCATCACTTCGGCATGGGCGGTGGGATCGTTCAGCAGGGTAACACTGTTGCTGCCACGGCCCACAATCTGGCCGTCTTTCACCACCACGGCGCCAAAAGGACCACCCTTGCCTGTCCCGAGACATTTCCGGGACAGGGCAATGGCTTCCTCCATGAATTTTTTTTGATACATATTTCTTTTGTCGATTACGTTAAGACGTTAAGACACGTACTTTGTACGTTCGTGAAGACATGCACTTGTGCATTCGTTAAGACGATATCCGTCTCCACGCCTTAACGCCTTCTCGTCTATACGATTATCCCTTATAGAACGGCATTTTCACGGTAACGGCTTTCACCAGTTTCTCGCGGATTTTGATGTAGATTTCCGTGCCTGATTTGGCGAATTCGGGTTTCAACCAAGCGGTACCCACTGATTTGTTGATAGAAGGTCCGAAAGTACCAGAACGCACAATACCAATGTGGTTGCCTTCTGCGTCGCAAACCTCATATTCCAAACGCGGAATACCACGCTCAATCATTTCAAAACCGGCCAGTTTCTTTCTCATGCCGTTGGCCTTCAGATTCAACATGAAATCTTTGTCGATGAAGTCCTTGTGATCAACAAATTTGGTAATCCAGCCCAAACCGGCCTCAACGGGAGTGATGGTGTCGTCGATTTCGTGGCCATAGAGGCAGAAGCCCATTTCCAGACGCAAAGTGTCGCGGGCACCCAAACCAATAGGTTTGATGTCGAATTCCTTACCAGCTTCAAAAACAGCGTCCCAAACCTTGAGGGCGTCTTCGTTCTTGAAATAAATCTCGCAGCCACCGGCACCTGTATAACCTGTGGTAGAGAAAATGACATTAGGAATACCAGCAAAAGTGATAGTCTTGGTGGTATAATATTCCATATCGATGACATTGGCATCGGTCAGTTTCTGCATAGCCTTCAGTGCCAGAGGACCCTGAACAGCCAACTGTGAGATATTGTCGGATATATTGGCGATTTCAGCGCCGAATTTCTCGTTCTGTTTGCTCACCCATGCCCAGTCTTTGTCGATATTAGCGGCGTTTACCACCAACAGATAGTCGTTTTCGGCAATGTTATATACCAAAAGGTCGTCAACAATACCGCCGTTGCCATTGGGGAAGCAGGAGTACTGTACCTTGCCGGGGAAAAGTGCGGCCACATCGTTGGAAGTGATGTATTGGAGCAGATCCAATGCTTTGGGACCTTTCACGGTAAATTCGCCCATGTGGGAAACGTCGAACACACCGACTTTGCTTCTCACATGCAGGTGTTCTGCGGACACGCCCTCGTACTGGATGGGCATGTAAAAGCCTGCAAATTCAACCATTTTGGCACCTAATTTCTCATGAGTTTCTTTGAATACTGTCTGTTTCATTTTGTTATGTATTAATGTTAAAAATTTAAAATGTTCCAAACTGCAAACTTACGCATTTTTTTCGGAATATGCGTCATTTGAAACAAAAAAAAACACCGTCGCAAAATGCACGGTGAACAACACCAAGTATTGAACATATTGCCATGTCCATCTACTTCAAAAACACAAAATATCACATCTCAAAACAAGATGCATACAGCTGGTATAGCAATATGCACTTTGAATTCTGAATTTTGAATTTTGAATTCTAAAATTTAATTGTTGAGCAGTAAAAACGACATCCCCAAATTTGCGGCAGAAACTACCTGCAACGACTTAGAATAATTCAAGATGTTCTGTATCACACTTCTGCGGGGACGCTCAGCTTTCATCGTTTTTTTCTCTTCTTGTAAAAGGGTCGAACTTTTTTCCATAGGCTAATAAAGTTTAATTTGCATTCACACATTTTATTAACGAGGAAATGTTCACTTTATTTTACAACAATAGGTTGATTTCTCACAAAAAGAAGTCAACCTATTGATATTGAGCAAGAAAAATTTTCTCTTATGGAAAATACGCGTTGAAAATTTAGCAAAGGACCAGTTTCTTTTCCTCTACCATCTTCCGTAAATTAATTAACGCATAGCGCATACGACCCAATGCCGTGTTGATGCTTACATTTGTCAGTTCGGCTATTTCTTTGAAGCTGATATCGTGATAGATACGCATTTCCAGCACTTCTCGCTGTTCTTCCGGCAAGTATTGCAGCAGACCCTGAATATCAGCATATACTTGCTCCTGTATCATCTTCTGCTCTACCGATGGGTCTTCAATACCAAGTGTGTCGAAAATGTCAAAATCGCCATTACTTTCGTATGCAGGCAAGCGCTGTGCCTTTCTGAAATGGTCAATTTTCAAATTGTTGGCGATACGCATCACCCACTGCGGGAACTTGCCTTCGTCTTGGTAGCCGCCCGAGCGGAGTGTGTTAATCACCTTGATAAAGGTATCCTGGAAGATATCTTCCGCCAACTCGCGGCACTTTACCGCAGACAAAATATAAGTAAAAATCTTTTCCTCATGACGCAAAATCAAAGTCTTCAACGCAGACTCGTCGCCACCAATATATAAACTAATCAATTCGCTATCGCTTAGCATTATCGATTTCATAGGGACCTCCCTTTCTTTTTTATCGTTAGTAATAAAAAACAAGTAAAAGTCTAATCGATAATGTTCCTCCTATAATTTTAAAGGTTATGCGTCAAATTTTTTGCAAAGATATAACTTTTTTTGATACCACGAACACTTTTGCATCAAAAAAATTACAAAATATTGAAAATCAGTGAGATATTTTTCTGTTTTTTTTCGTAAAGGCGTGGAGACGTGAAGACGTGAAGACGTGGAGACGTAAAACCGAATTCCGTCTTAACGAGTGCACGAAGTGCATGTCTTAACGCCTTCACGTCTTAACGCTTACACGGCCTCATACATGGCACATCTACTAATTCTCTTTCGGCTCTCCTGTGGCGAACAGCGAACGTATAGAAGCGGCATCCTCACCTTCGGCAATCACCTCGTAATCCAAAGCGGGTTTCAGCAGCACACGCACACTTTGCGCATCTATATTCTTGTAACCTCGCACACAGCTCATCTCGGCATACAGCTTCGGCGTAATCTTCACAAATTCCAACATATCCAGCCACTGCACTATTGTCGTCAAACTCTCTGTAGCTTCAATCTTGTTGCCATTTTTCAAAATAGCCACAGTCTTCGTCTCCCCTTTTTTCTGAAAATAAGCAATCAGATTCTGATTGATTTTCTGAGGATGCTCATTGGCATACAAATAAATGTATTTCTTCAGCAAATTGCCATTTTTATCGTATTCCTCAGTGATACGTATCTGACCCTTTGAGTCATAAACCTCCCATGCACCCGTTCTTAAACCATTGTAATACAAACCTTTCTGTGATGGTATTTTCCCCGGATAATAAGTTACCATTTCGCCATTCAATTTACCATTAATGTAATGGGAAACCGTAAACAACTCTTCTTTCTCATAATAGGATTTGCACTCACCATTCAGCTGGTCATTGACATACATTTCCTCTTTCAGTTTATACCCTTCCACCGAATAGGTCACAAATGCACCGTTTTTCTTGCCTAATTTATAATTTTCCTCTGAAAGAAGCACATTTTTATCATTGAAATACTTCCATTTGCCATCCTTCTGCTGGTTGATGAAAGTACCCTTGGAGGCCACATTTCCATTTTCATGATAGGTAGTGACATTCACCTTGGACACGCCCGTCACAAACTCGCTCACACTTTTCAGCTTACCGTTGGGGTAATAGTACTTGAAAGTACCCTGGGGCACGTCGTTCACAAACTGTCCCTCATATACCAGCACCCCCTTTTCGTATTTTTTCCACGGACCTTGCTTTTTTCCGTTCTTGTCCACACGGTTCAGGTTATCTTGTGCCATGCAAAAACCTGCCACAAGACAACATAACAACGTTATTATCAGATTCTTCAGAATAATTTTCATGATTTCAGTTTTTGAAGTGCAAAGATAGCTTTTTTATCATTATCAGAAAAACAATTGCAAAAATTCTTCCTCTTCCACCTGGCGGATATAATCCGATAGCCCCACTTCTGCTATAACGGCAGCCAACTGCTCCTTATTGTGCTGTACGCCCGTCAGCCGCTGCTCCAACTCACGGATATCCTTCAATGCGAAGAAATCCCCATAGATTTTGATATCCTTGATACATCCTTTGTCCAGCAGCAGATACAACTCGATCATTCCACCCTTGGTTTTGATGGCTTTCTGGAAGGTATAGCGGGGCGAGCTGCCGAAATTCCACTCCCACGTGGAATATTTCTCGTCCACCAAACGCTGTATGTTGGTCTTGTCGTTGTCCGTAAGCTCATAATTTAGCGCATTAGCGTTCGTGGATTTCACATATCGCATAATGGCATCCTTCAGATCCATAACGGTAAAACTCTTGTCCGGCAGGTGCTCGCTGATATTCGTCACCCTTTTCCGCACGGACTTCACCGCCTTGTCCTGAAACTTCAACGGGTTCACTTTCAAAGCCTGTGACAAATCTGTCATCTCGGAAGCGAACAACAGCGTGCCGTGATGCAAGGTGCGATTGTGATGCACACACTGGGCGTTGCCCGAGAACTTCATTCCATTGATAGTTAAATCGTTGCGACCCTCAAAGCGGGCGTCTACACCCAACTGGTTCAGCACCTTCAGAATCGGCTCGGTGAAGGTCTGGAAATTGCCATTGCTATCGTTTTCGATAAAGGTGAAGTTCAGGTTGCCCAAATCATGGAAAACCGCTCCCCCACCCGTCTGGCGGCGCACCACCTTGATATGTTTCTCCTGCACATAGTCCAAGTTGATTTCCGCCAAGGAATTCTGGAATTTTCCCACAATGATGGCCGGCTCATTACGCCACAACATAAATACGTCTTCTTGGCAGCTATCTAAGAAATACTCTTCCGCTGCCAAATTGAAATAAGGTTCTGTAGAGGGATTATATATACAAAGCATAAGACAATTTCATTTATCCGTGTAATGTATGCGGCGGCAAAGATACATTTTTATTAGTTATTGCAGGACAGATATCCAAAAAATTTCTATTTTTGTTGTTTGAAAAAATTAGCACTATGATCTTCTACTTTTCAGGTTGCGGCAACAGTCGCTTTATTGCAGAAAGCATCGCACAAACCCTTAACGAAGAGCTCGTTTTCATCCCGAAAGCCAAGCGAGAAGGGCATTTCGACTATACCCTTGCGGAGGGCGAACGAGTGGGCTTCGTCTTCCCCATCTACTCCTGGTGTCCTCCACAACTCGTGATGGATTTCGTACAGAAACTGAAATTCACGAAAGCGCCCAACTATGTATGGATGGCCGTCACCTGTGGCGACAATGGCGGGGTTGCGGAAAAGGTTTTCGGCAAACAATTAGCGGAAATCGGATTGACGCTGCATGCCGACTACTGCTTCGTGATGCCCAACACTTACGTCAACATGGCAGGCATGAGCACCGACAAACCCGAAAAGGCAAAGCGCAAAATCGCAAGAGCCCAGACGCATCTGCCGGAGGTTATCCAAAATATTAAAGCTTGCAAGTCCGTGACGGAAATGCGGCGAGGCGTCTTCCCGCGCTTCAAGACCAATGTCATCGGCAAATCGTTCCACAAGTGGGTCTCCGACGAACCCTTCCGCAGCATCGACGCCTGCATCTCATGCGGCAAGTGCGTGAACGTATGCCCGCTGCAGAACATCAGCTTGGAAGACGGTCGCCCGAAATGGCACGGCAATTGCACCAACTGCGACGCCTGCTTCCACCATTGCCCCAAAAACGCCATCCAATACGGCAAAGCCAGCGTCGGGAAAAAACAGTATTACTTCGGAAAGCTCTAAGGATAAATGCTACTACTATGAACATCGAAGAATTCCGTGAATTTTGTCTGTCGCTGGGCGAGGTGGAGGAGAAATTGCCCTTCGCAAAAATGCCCGGTGGCGAATCCGTGCTGGTGTTTTACGTCTGCGGACACACCTTCTGCTATTGCGACCTCAACGATTTCAGCGCTGTGAACCTCAAGTGCCAACCCGAACGCATCCAGGAGTTGCGAGAATCCTCCGACGCCTTCTGCGACCCCGACCACATGAGTCCCAAGTACTGGATCGGCGTGCAGGTGAACCGCGTGCCCACCACCCTGCTCAAAGAGCTGACACAAAACTCCTTCGAAATCGTGAAAGCGAAATATACAAAGAAAAGGAAATAAACTTTGCATAATTTTAAGAATATCAAAATTACAGCCATGAAACAGCACAAAATTTTCATTATCATAGCAATTCTGACATTTGTTATTATAAACTTGTCATTTGCTCAAAAAACGACTAAAGATACAACGTATTACCACGACTCTGATGTGGTTTTTCCCGAAATGACCCCGCAACTTGTGGACAATCTCGATCTACTGGGGCGTGTTTGGGGTTTCCTGAAATACCATCACCCTGTCATTTCCAAAGGCGCTTACAACTGGGATGAGGAACTTTTCAAAATGCTTCCCGGTTACCTGCAAGTTTCTGACAACAAACAGCGTGACGCCTATCTGACTAAATGGATTCTTGGTTTCGGAAAGATTCCCGTCAACAAAAATGTCAAACCCGTTGACACCAGCGCTGTGCTGAAACCCGATATGGCATGGATAAATCCGGAGAATCTGTCGCCGAAGCTGTATAATCTGCTGATGAAAGTATATCAGAACCGCAACAACGGACTTTACTACGTGAGTTTCTCCTCCCTGTGGGTAAAAGCGGCGAACTTCACGCACGAAAACAACTATGCTGAGATAGAGTGCCCTGATGCCGGGTTCCGTCTGCTGGCCCTGTACCGCTACTGGAATATGGTGCATTATTTCTTTCCTTACAAAAACCTTACAGATACTGACTGGAACATAGTGATGCAGCAACACATCCCATCATTTATCTCGGCCACTGACAAGAAAGCCTATTGGCAAGCGGTTAGACGCCTAATCGCCCAAATCGACGATACCCATGGGGTGGTCTGGTCCTCCAAACCGACAAAATCGCTGGATTATTACCGACCTCCGTTCAAGCTTAGGTTTTTGAGCAACGACACCTTGGTGGTCTCCGCTTATTGGGATGCAGAAAAAATCGACAGCTCTGGACCGCACATCGGGGATATCATCACCCACATCGACGGGAAACCCGTTTCGTTTTGGATTGACAGTTTGTCACCCTACTATGCGGCATCCAACCATCCCGTAAAGCTACGTCAATTGTTGTGGGATATATGCAGCGGTAACGAACCCAGCGTCAGCATCTCCTTCGTGTCGGATGGTGTCTCCAAAGAAGCCACCATTGCCCGATATAACCATGAGGAAATGACCCCCTCTTTCCTAACCGATAGTGTATGCTACAAAGCATTGGGCGACAGCATCGGATATGTTTCCATGGACGACATTACCGAAGCCTGGGTGAAACGCATTGCGGACACCCTGCACAGCACCAAAGGGCTGATTTTGGATTTGAGAGAATATCCGAATGAGACCATCAACTACAAATTTTACGCTATCTTGTCTGACAAATCAAGACCTTATTTCAAAGCCACAGAAGCCAACATGGGCAATCCTGGTCAGTTCACGTTTTCAAAACCGGTTTATACTGGAAAAGGAAAGCAGGCGTATCCTGGCAAGATTGCCATCCTCATCGATGAAGAATCACAGAGTCATGCGGAGTTCTGCACCATGATGTACCGCACGCTTCCCAACAGCATCGTCATCGGCAACACCACTGCGGGTGCTGACGGCAATGTGGTGAAAATCAAACTTCCCGGTGGAGTCAACTCCTATTTCTCCGGCATCGGCATATATTACCCTGACGGCACCGAAACCCAGCGTGTCGGCATCATCCCCGACATCTATGTCTGGCCTACGGTCCAAGGCATCCGCGACGGCCGCGACGAAATCTTGGAGAAAGCGCTGGAGTGGTTAACGGAATAGGAAGACACACCGTCTTGAACATACAGCATTAAAATTTTACATTGAATTTTTGCCGATATCGGCAAAAATTAGTATCTTTGCAGCAAATTTTACAAAAAATTTGCCGATAACATGGACTATATATCCGTTACAAAATATGCTGAAAAATATGGTATCAGCGAACGAACCGCCCGTAATTATTGCGCCACAGGGAAAATTGACGGAGTGTTTCTGACTGGTAAAACATGGAACATTCCCGCTGACGCTTCCCTTCCCAGCAAGAGGAAACAGCACCTCTCGCCCTTGATTCAACGGTTGAGGGAAGAAAAAGAATCCAAATTAAGGGGCGGGATTTACCATCGAACACAAATCGATTTGACTTACAACTCCAACCACATAGAAGGCAGTCGCCTGACCAAGGAGCAGACCCGCCACATTTTTGAGACCAACACCCTTGGCATCTCCGCCAAAAGCACCCGTATCGATGATATCATGGAGACGGTCAACCATTTCCGTTGCATAGACTACGTCATTGACCACGCCACAGACAAAATCACAGAAACTCACCTGAAACAACTGCATCTGATACTGAAAAACAATACTTCCGACAGTCGCAAATCGTGGTTTGCCATTGGGGATTACAAACGCTTACCCAATGAAGTGGGCGGTGAAGAGACAACAAATCCTGAAGATGTTAGCAAGCATATCAAGAACATACTTTCAGAATATAATGCTCTCAAAAAAGTTCAATTTGACGACATTTTGAATTTCCATGTCCAGTTTGAACGCATTCACCCCTTTCAAGACGGCAACGGACGTGTCGGACGCTTACTGATGTTCTGGCAGTGTCTGCAAAGCGGCCATGTGCCATTCATTATCACTGAAGAATTGCGATTGTTCTATTACCGTGGTCTTCAAAAATGGGGCCAAATCAACGGCTACCTACGCGACACCTGCCTGACCGCACAAGATCAGTATAAGTTATTGCTTAACTATTTCAAGATTAAGTACTAACTAAGTATAAGCAATCTCCCATTGCCCGCCTTACGGCGGGTTTTCCCTTTCAGACCGCTTTGGCGCTTCGCGCTTTTGCGGTCTGCTCTAATCGCGAACGCAACGGACTGAGTAGCCGCAGTACCTGACGTCGCCGTTCCCGTTCCCGTTCACGTCGGCGTAATTGTAGTTGACATTGCGGAGGTATGCGTAGCGGCCATTGAACCCCGTAGCACTCCAGAAACCGGCGTCGTAGCCAAAACCGGCGTAGTGGCCGCCGTAGCCGTAGTCGCCAGCGGGAAGGGCCGAGAAACCCGTAGCATTGTTCGTGCTGGAATTATTGCCTACTGCACAATTGTTTGTGCTACTATTCCATCCCGTAGTGGAGGCCAAAGCCTTGGCAATGTTACTACTGCTACTGCCGCATTGGTACTGAGACTGGCTACTCACATAATTGGTCAGCTGTGTCCACTCCGCGTCGCTCGGAACATGCCAGCCATTCGGACAAATTCCCTGGACACCGCTGGGATTGGATGATGAAGAGGATGCTCCGTGCATCACCGCTGGCCAGTTGTACAGGTAGCCGTAAGTGGGAACATTGTTGGCATTGTTATTGGGGTTATAACGGTATGACGTTATTGTACTTGTACTTGTGCCTAATGGGATGCTTGTGCCATTCGCATAGCGCATGGTACGAAGGTTCTCCTTCATCCAGCACTGGTTGCCGAGAAGCACAGTGTTATAAGTATTTCCGTCTATGTCTGTCACGGTAGCAGCGCCGGGGCAAGGATTTCCATCAGCAACATCAGTAGTGGTAAAACTCCGCTGTGCCCCATAGCTCGTACCCACACTATTGGTAGCATAAGCGCGAACATAATAAGTAGTTCCAGCGGTCAGACCTGTTATGTTGCTGGTAAAGCTACCTGTACCCGTGCCATCGGTGGTGTGGCTGTTGCTCACGGTTGGATTTTGCGAAGTACTCCAACAAACGCCACGAGCGGTCACAGTGGCACCACCTGTAGAAGTGACATAGCCACCGCCACTGGCAGTAGTGGAATAGATATTTGAAATACTATTAGTAGTTACTGTCGGCATAGATGCCGGAGTGGTGAAACTCACTTGACTGCCGTAGGCTGTTCCCACACTGTTGGTGGCGTATGCACGAACATAGTAGGTGGTGTTAGGAGATAAACTGGTGAGACTACTGGTAAAACTACCCGTACCCGTGCCATCGGTGGTGTGGCTGTTGCTCACGGTTGGATTTTGCGAAGTACTCCAACAAACGCCACGAGCGATAACCGTAGCGCCACCTGTAGAAGTGACATAGCCACCGCCACTGGCAGTAGTGGAAGTGATATTTGAAATACTACTGGAGGTTACCGTCGGCATAGATGCCGGAGTGGTGAAACCCATCTGGCTGCCGTAGGCTGTTCCCACACTATTGGTGGCGTATGCGCGAACATAGTAAGTGGTGTTAGGAGACAAGCCAGTGAGACTGCTGGAAAAGTCGCCTGTCCCTGTGCCGTTAGTAGTATGACTGTTACTTACAATGGGATTCTGAGAGGTGCTCCAGCACACTCCTCTCGCCGTAACCGTAGTACAACCATCAGATGTCACATTGCCGCCACAAGTGGCTGAATTCGTTGTAATGGAAGTTACCGCCTTGGTGGTAACAGTGGGTAAATAATGCTGAATTTCGGGAAACTGCAAAGTGTAGGTCTGTGAAGCTCCCTGAGAATGCGTAATGCGCTGGCTCTCTGCCTCCGTGCCATTAATGGTGGCATAGCCCACGTATTCCATCTGGTCACCGAAGGTAAAGGGGTGGGAGGTGTTGTATTTGGAACCGCTTTTGGGTTGGGTTGCGGAGGCATACGATGCATCCCCGCCATTTCCCGTATATTCAATACGGGTGCCATCCCCGCCACCATTGCACACCATTTTGATGGACGAGGTCTGTCCATTCTGGCGGGCGGTCATCACGTATGTACCGGCGGTGGACAAGGTTATGCGGAATTGGTGGGTGCCCGCTTGCGGACGCATGCGATGCGACCCTACGGTTTTTCCGTTTATATCCATAATATCCAACATCACCTCATCCTCTTCCGCTACCATGAGACTCACCTCGGTAGTGCCGGTGAAAGGATTGGGGTTATTTTGGGATAATTGTAGAGACGTGCCACGGTGCGTCTCTACATCTGCAATACCTGTACCATTCTGCATGATCAGGGTGGTGTCAGGCCAGTATATGGTTTCCTGCCAACCCTTGGTCAGGTTAGTAATGGACACACGGTTGAGCTGTACATGCTGGTTGGCCGCATCCTTGGCGGTGAAGGTAAGAGTTACGCTTTGGGCGAAAACGGCGGTGCAACAAGCAATCATACATACAAGTAATAAAAATTTTTTCATAGTATTAATTTTTGTGACTATTAAAATCAAGATTTCAACCTGCAAATATAGAAATTATTTTTTTATGAGTGCGTTTTTCATGGCTACTACTACTTTTTTTTGCATCGGCTATAATGTCTCACTTCCGCGGTGGGTTGGTGCTTTGCTTCGGTGCAAGCTTATAGCGCACCGCGAGCCAATACACATACCCACCTTTACCCAGGGTGGCGGTGCTCGTTCCTCGCACCTTAACCTGGGCTATGCTGCTTGCAGGCCTACAGCCTGCGGACTGTCACGCCACGTGATTTGTTTGTAGGAGGCGCGTACCTACGGCGCGCCGTAACGCATTCCCCGTTCATCATCTCCTATGCGGTGATGGCCGCGACGCGGCCGAAATTGCGGCAAAACCCTTGTTACCACACAGAATCAGGTTACAGGGGGTCTGATATAAATGCAGCGAAACTGCGATGGCCACGATGCAGCAGTGATTTCGGAGGTTCCGCTGCCTCCATATTTGTTACAGGTGCCATGATACAGATATAAATGCGGCAGAGCCGCAACCTCCGCATAGGAACAATTACACCCCGTGTGTTTGTTCGCAGCGCAAGTGTTTTTAGCACCGAAGCGCAACATTTGCCCGCTGCGAAATGGAGACATTATAGCTGATACCAGAAGTCCATTAGCATGGTTGTCAACAAAACTATACGGGATAATTCCAGGAATTCTTATTGCCTATTTCACAAAAAAACATTATCTTTGCCGTATCAAATTAAATTTCAAAACTTATTATCAACCCTTAAAATCAAAACATCATGAGTGAAGCACCCAAATCGCTGAAAGGCACCAAGACCGAGAAAAACTTAGAAGAAGCTTTCGCTGGAGAATCAATGGCCCGCAACAAATACACCTACTTCGCCTCCAAGGCCAAGAAGGAAGGTTTTGTGCAAATTGCCGCCCTGTTTGAAGAAACCGCCGCCAACGAGCGCGAACATGCCAAGATCTGGTACAAATACCTGCACGGAGGTGAAGTAGGCTCAACCGCCGAGAATCTGGCCGATGCCGCCGCAGGCGAAAATTATGAATGGACCGACATGTACGCCCGCATGGCCAAAGAAGCCCGCGAGGAAGGTTTCACCGAAATCGCCAGAAAATTCGAAATGGTGGCTGCCATCGAGAAACACCATGAGGAACGCTATCGCAAACTGCTGCAGAACATTGAGGACGAGAAGGTGTTCTCCAAAGACGGAGAAGCCATCTGGCAGTGCGCCAACTGCGGCCACATTGTCATCGGTAAGAAAGCCCCAAAAATCTGTCCCGTATGCGACCATCCGCAAGCCTACTTCCAGGTGGAAGCCCAGAACTATTAAAAAACTTTTTTCTGTAACACTACCGCCGTGCGAGATGGCAAGTACAACCGCACGGCAGTTTTTCCGTCTTGCAGTCGGGAAGTGTATGTCATGCTGTGATCCACGTTGCCGAAACCGGCAAAATTCGGGTCATCGGTGTCTAAAATGATTTTGTAATCTCCTGAAGGACATTCTATCCCATAATCAGCATACGATTTAGCAGGGCTGAAATTAAAAACAAAGAGGCAGTTGCCACGGCTGTAAGCCAGCACCTGGTCGCTTTCGTTTTGCAAAATCAGTTTCACATCCGACTGCAAACAATGCTCCTCTGTAATCAAATGCACCATCGCCTTGTCAAACTCATTGAGGGCATGGTATTTCAAATCTTTGTTATCCGCCAATGACCACTGCCGGCGGGCATGCTGATACGACCAGTTATTTCCTTCTCTCGGAAAATCTATCCACTCGGGATGACCGAATTCATTGCCCATGAAATTCAGATAGCCGCCCCCCGACAAACTCAGTGTCAGCAAACGTATCATTTTGTGCAAGGCCACTCCCCTGTCCACCACCAAATTGGGTGTAAAGACCGACATGGAAGTGTACATCTCTTTATCTACAAGTCTAAAAATTAGCGTTTTGTCACCAACCATTGCCTGATCATGGCTTTCCACGTAGCTTACCACCCGTTCTTCCTTGCGATGGTCCGTCATCTTGAAAAACATCTCACCCACACTCCAATCCTCGTCTTTCCGCTCTTTGACAATCTTCATCCAATAATCCGCAATACCCATCGACATGCGATAATCGAAACCGACACCGCCCTGTTCAACAGGGAATGCCATTCCTGGCATACCGCTCACGTCCTCGGCAATCGTCAAGGCTTCCGGATTCACTTCTTTAATCAAGATATTGGCCAAAGTCAGGTAGGTTACCGCATCCTCATCCACATTGCCATCGAAATACTGCTCATAACTCACAAAATCCACTCCAATGCCATGGTTCCAGTAACACATGCTGGTCACCCCGTCGAAGCGGAACCCGTCGAAATGGAAGTTCTCCAACCAATATTTCAGATTGGACAAGAGCAAAGCCACTGTTTCCTGCTTGCCATAATCGAAACAGCGGGAATCCCATACCGGATGCTTGCCCCGCTCACCGCCGTGGAAATACAAAGTTTCAGAGCCATCGAAGCGACCGAGACCTTCCTTCTCATTGGTGACGGCATGTGAATGCACCACATCCAAAATCACAGAAATACCCATACCATGTGCTGTATCAATCAATTCCATCAGTTCCTCAGGCGTGCCGAAACGGGAGGATGGGGCAAACAAGTTGGACACCTGATAGCCAAAAGAACCATAATACGGATGTTCTTGGATGGCCATCATCTGTATCGTATTGTAACCCAACTCTTTGATTCTGGGCAACACATATTCCTTGAACTCCCAATAAGTGGAAACTTTCTCTTCTTCGGACGACATGCCCACATGGGCCTCATAAATCAGCGGATTTTCAGGTTTCTTCGGAGAAGGATGCTTGAACTGATACGGTTTTTCAGGTTCCCACACCTGAGCAGAGAAAATCTTAGTGGTATCATCTTGCACCACACGGGTCACACATGAGGGCAAACGTTCATCAGCGCCATCCTGCCACACCATCCACAGCTTGTATAACATGCCATGCTTCAAGAAGGTCTCCGGCAACTCGATTTCCCAATCGCCATTGCCGATAGGATGCAAGGCATACTGAGGCTGCACCTGCCAATAAGAAAAATCCCCCATCAGGAAAATCTGCCTGGCATTGGGCGCTTTCTCTCTAAAGACCCAGGTGTTCTTTTCGCTTTTATGCAGACCGTAATACAAATGATGGTTGGCAACATCTTTCAGCTGGCGTTGACCATCAGTAAAATCAAGCATACGCAACACCGCCTTTTGATGGCGACGGAACAAGTTTTGCTTGTAAGCTTTCAGCCAGGGGTCTATCTTTACCAAATCGGGAGTTTCCATATCAGCATAACTATAAAGTACTATATTCAAAGTTATATCAATTCTTCCTTCAGCGTGAGTTATAGGATTTTACACTTCATTTTTCAATCGTTCCTTCATCAGCATGAGCTGTAAGGCACAACATCTAAAGTTGTATAATCTTTCTTCAGATATTTGAAATAGGCGCAAACGGCAATCATGGCGGCATTGTCGGTGGTCAGGTCAATGGTGGGCAGTATCAAATTGCGATGGTAACGGTCGGCAATCTGCTGCATAGCAGTTCGTAAACCCTTGTTAGCCGACACACCACCCGCCAGCACCAAATCCTTACAATCGTATTGCTTCAGTGCTTGCACCACCTTATTGGTCAACGACTTGATAATGGCATACTGCATCGAAGCGGCTAAATCTTTTTGATTTTTCTGGATAAAATCAGGATCTTTTTTCAGCTCATCTCTTACAAAATAGAGGAAAGAAGTTTTCAGGCCGCTGAAACTGTAATCCAAGCCTGGCAGATGGGCAATGGAAAACTGAAAACGCTTGGGGTCTCCCTCCGCTGCCAGACGGTCAATTACCGGTCCTCCGGGGTATGGCAAGCCCATAATTTTCGCTGCTTTGTCGAACGCCTCGCCTGCGGCATCGTCGATAGTTACACCCAAACGTTCCATTTCGAAGTAGTCATTGACCTTCAGCAACATGGTATGACCGCCCGAAACCGTCAGGCACAGGAAGGGGAAATGCGGCTTGGCGGAATCATCATCACTCTTGTTCAGAAAATTCGCCAAAACGTGTGCCTGCAAGTGATTTACCTCAATCAATGGCACATCCAGACTATAGGCCATAGCTTTGGCAAAAGAGCTTCCCACCAACAAAGAACCGAGCAAACCGGGACCATTTGTAAAACCTATCGCAGATATTTGATTTTTGTTTATTTTTGCACGGTGAAGTGCGGTGTCCACAACAGGGATGATATTTTGCTGATGAGCACGGGATGCCAGCTCGGGAACGACGCCCCCGTATTCGGCGTGAACTTTCTGACTGGCAATGACATTGGAGAGGATGGTAGTATCGGCAATGACGGCAGCTGAAGTGTCATCGCAGGAGGATTCGATACCAAGAATATAGGCTGACATAAACGTTCAATTTTGAAAGGCAAAATTATAAAAAAAATCGGAAAAGTGCTACTATGGATCATCGGTATTTTCATTGCCCTTGATTTATTGATAGTTGGACTGTTTTTTGTGCCGCCCATTCAAAATTATGTCATCTCAAAAGTCACAGGCTTCATTTCCAATAAATGGGGAGCGGAAATTGGTGTCTGCAGAATTTATGTAACCCCTACCCTGCGCTTGGCCGCCGACGATTTTGTCATCAAAGACTTGCACAACCAACCCATGATTTATGTCAAGCATGTCAAAGGTAGATTCAACACACTGAAGACCAAGCCCTTGACACTTTCATTCCATAGCGTTACCGCCACAGAGGCGGATGTAACCTTGGTCACCTACGAAGGAGATACCATCGTCAACATTTCCGCATGGGCAAAGAAAATTTCCAAGCCCAAAAAGAATCCCAAAGACTTCATCCTACGAATCGACAATATCCGTCTCATCAACTCCCGTTTCTCCATTGCCAACCAGAACAAACAACAAAAGACGCCCTATATTGAGGGGCAAGAGATGGATCCAGGCTTCTTCGAGATGAGGCATATAGACTTCAAAGCCAACAAGTTCCAAGTCTTTAACGATGATATTTCCGCCAAAATCAAGCACATCAGCTACGACCAGTATTTCGGCTTTCATCTCATAAAAGGCTCCGGAGATTTCGAAATCACCAACAACTTGCTGCGTTTCGACGACTGCAAACTTCAGACAGAGAACAGCAACTTGGACCTCGATTTGCGCTTCGACTACAACATCTGGGGAAATCTTGGCGACTTTCTCGACAGCGTAAATATCACAGCCACAGTACGTCCTTCCGACTTTTGTCTGACCGATGCCGCCTGTTATGCCGCTGCCATCCGTGGCATGGACAATTGTCTGCACTTCCAGGGCTTGGTCAACGGCTGTGTCAACGACCTGAGGCTGATAGATTTCGACTGCCACTACAACAACAGCACCTATTTCAATGGGGATTTTGCCTTAAAGGATATTACAGATTTCAAACATGCCGTATGGAATATGAATTTCAACGACTCCCACATCAACATGAAGGAATTAGCGGAATTCAAACTCCCTGATGGCAAAGAACTTCCATTGCCGGCCATCGTCAAACGTATAGGTTACGCTAAACTGAAGGGAAGTCTTACCGGCTATGTGCCTGCCCTCGACGCCAAAATGGACATCCAGACCGGAATCGGAAATATCAAGACAGACATTTCCTCCAAAGACATCGGAGAACAAGTGACATTTGGCGGCAGCTTGAACGCCAACAATCTCAACTTGGGCAAGCTACTCAACAACAGCAAATATTTAGGACTGACAAATCTCACCATGGACATAGACGGTATCAGTGATGACCCGATGGACAAACCAGAGTTCATTTCCACACTTGCCGCCAACGTACGCAGCAGAATTTCCCGTTTCGACCTCATCGGCTACCCCATTTCCGACATACGCCTCGATGGTCAGTATAAAAACAAGACCTGCAAAGCCACATTATGCTCCAATGACCCCAGAATCAACCTCAACCTTGATGGTTCCGCCGACTTCTCCCTGTTGGAGCCTAACATCCAGGCCAACTTGGGACTGCACAGCATCAAACTAAGTGAAGTGGCCAGTTACCACACACCCATTGACAGCGCCACTGCAAAAGGCCTTGACAAACTTATTCTTTTTGCACAGAAAAACCATAATGTTGAAATTTCCCTCGATACTTTGATATACAACTCCACAGGATCAAAATTGGACAATCTGAACGGCTTTGTTGGCATTGACGGATTGATGATATTCAACGAAAGACATCCGTTTTATAGCGACAGAATCCGCTTCACCGCCATCAACACCCCAGCAGGATTACACAAATACATCCTTTCCTCCGACATTGTCAACGCTTCCCTGAACACCAACTACGAATACAAGGATATAAAGGATTCACTATTCAATTTTGCTTATCGGTACATTCCTAACATTCTTCCCCAAAGGGAGATTAGCAAGAACAAACAATTAGTCAACTCAAATCAAGAAGACAAACACTTCAATTTCTCGTTCGAAACTTTCAACACCGAACCCTTGCTATATATCTTCTTACCAGAACTTTACATAGCAGAGCACAGCAGCATCGAATTGAATTTGGACGACATTGCGCAACAAGACCATATCAACATCCAAATTCCCAAGGCAACATTCAAAGACCGCTTCAATATCAACAACTTTCACCTGACCTCAAACACAGCTGCCAACCACCACATGATTATAGATGTCACCAGCGACTCTATCTCATTGGCCAATAAGAAAGGTGCCACTTTGTCTTTGCATCAAATTGGACTCAAAGCCGACATGTTCCAGTCTTATATCGACTATCAGCTGTCGTGGAAAGACATTTCGGACGAAAACAGACCTCTTTCTCACATCAAGGGAACCTTTGATGCAAGTGACAAGAGCAGTATGGTAGCGCGATTTACCGATTCGCAAATCTTGTTGAACGAATACAATTTCAAATTCAACAACCGCAATGCCATTACCATTCAAAAACAACGCATTCTGATAGACAATCTGGTTCTCAGCGACAATGAAAGCAGCATTTCGGCCAATGGGGTATATTCCAAACTGCCCGACGACAAACTGACAATAGCTGTCAACAATTTTGACATCGGCATTGTCAACAACTTCCTTCGCGGTATCAGTTTCGACGGCATGTTGTCCGCCAATGCAGACATTACCATGCGTGACGACAACCGCGTCATCATGGGTAAACTTATGGCATCAGATTTCACACTGAACAACACACAATTAGGCAATGTCTTTCTGACTGCTGGCATAGGGGAAGGTGGCTCATTAGGTTTCTCCGGTGGTATTTTCAAGCGCGACGAGCCTATCTCTTCCACTATCATCAATGAATACACTATTAAAAATTATCAGACCGAAAACAACAAATTAGCCAATATCAACGGCTACTACCTCAGTCATATCAAACGTTTTGTGGCCAAGGCCAATGTCGGTAGTCTCGACCTCGGCTTTTTGCAGCCTTTCCTGTCGTCCTTCAGCAATCAAGTCTCTGGCACAGCCTCCGGAGAACTCAGTTTCATTGCTAGTGCCGATTCCTCATATATCTCCGGCAAAGCGCATGTCAACCGGATGACCATGGGCATCACACCTTTAGGAACCACATATTACATTGACAATCAAGACGTTTTATTCAACAGCAAAGGTATTGTTTTCGACAATATCACTTTAACAGACAAAGACAAAAATTCTGCCACCATGAATGGTCATATCTATCATAATTTATTCAAAGACATGAAGATAGGCCTTGACATCAACACTAATAGAATCATGGCACTAAACCTGCCACGCAACAATAACAGCAGTTTCTATGGTACCGGCTATGTGTCAGGTGGCGTAAAGATTGAAGGTGACGACAAACAATTGTCTTTTAGCGGCGACAACCTCACCACCCTAAAAGGAAGCTCTATTTACTTCCCCATCACCTCCTCCCAGTCTGTATCCGAAAATTCCAACATTCGTTTCAAGACTGTTATCCAGGATTCCGTAGTAGTAATGTCCTCTACTGAAGAAAAGACACAAATGAACTTCGATTTCGTTTTCAATGTCACCCCAGATGCTGATGTCCAAGTAGATGTGATGGCTATTGGAGGCACCATGAGAGCGAATACCACAGGACGACTGCATTTATTACACAATGATATCATTGGGGTGAATATCTACGGAGACCTGGAAATCGACAACGGGGATTTCCTGCTTTCGTTGGAAAACATTGTCAACTCCAAACTCAAGCTTGTACCTGGTGGAAAAGTATATTTTGACGGGCCCGTAGCCGACTTTGATGTCAATGTAAGTGCTTTTTACACAGCACGCGCGTCACTGTCGAATATAATGTCCTATGGCGAAGAAAACATCGGCACCACCCGAACACCTGTCAATGCATACATTCACCTGAATGGACAGCTCATGAAGTACCCTTCTATTGACTTTTCTTTTGAGCTGCCCAATGCCGACCATGAAATGAACAGGGCCGTATTCATGGCCATAGATACATCCAATCCCCAGAATCGCTCCAAACAATTCTTCATTTTCCTCTTAACCAACCAGTTCATGCCTGACGACGCTTCCAACGAACAAATCACAAGTTCCGTTGAGAGTGGTGGTGTCGGCATTTTGACAAATCTTGTCAACAATTTCCTGTCACGTCAGATGAAACATGGCGGCATTGGCATCGTATATAAAAACAAGACACAGCAGTCGGCCGCCGAATATGGACTGAACGCCAATGTGCAGTTCCTGAACGACCGTATGATTTTCGAGACCAACATTGGCTATTATGATAACAACTCCGCCAATGGCGGGAAAGCCAGCATAGAGAATTTTTACGGTGACTTCAGTTTGGAATACCTGATTACCGCAAAGGGCAACTGGCGTGTAAAAGTATATAACTTCAACGACCAATATGCTTTGGAAGCCTACAGGCGAATTCCGGGAGTTGGACTCGCATTGATGTACAAGCAGGAATTCAACAACAAAAACGATTTTTCCGAAGCATTTAAAGACGCTAAAATAGATATCAAGAAAAAAGAAAAACAAAAAAAGAACAAAAAGAAAGATTAAGCCATAATGAAGTCCGACCTAACCCATGTTTTCGTAATCCTGTTGTTTCTGGCCCTGCTTGCCTTCCTTTGCTGGTATTTCTCCAGCCTCGTCATCTACCTGCTCATTGCCCTCGCACTTACTGTGGCAGGCAAGCCCATTGTCAATTTGCTTTGCAAAATAAGAATCAAGAAATTCTCATTCCCCCGTCCTTTGGCAGCCATATTGGCCATGGTGATTATATTCGGACTGTTCTTCGGATTTTTTGCCATTCTGACACCTCTTGTCAGTCAAGAAGTCAAGAATCTCACTTCCATAGACCCGCAAGTCATTGCCGACGGATACGACCGCTTCCTTTCCAAATTCGAGGATATCGCCACAGATCAAGGCATTGACGTGACTGCCACCGAGATTTCCGAGGGTTTAGTCAACCAACTCCAAGATTTTGCCAAAAGACTTGACATCGGCAACATTCTCAGCAACATGGTAGGCATCATCGCTAGTGTGTTTGTCGCAGTTTTCGCCATCCTGTTTCTCACTTTTTTCTCTTTGAGTGACGATGGCATCATCATGAGGACAGCTCGGAAACTCATCCCCAGCAAATTACGTCCCAACTTCAGCAACATCGTCGATACCACCAGCAAACAAGTCGGACGTTACTTCAGCGGTGTACTCATTGAAATGTGCATTGTGGGAATCATCAATGGTGTTGCTTGTTACTTTTTAGGAGTTCCCGATGCTGTATTGATAGGAGTGTTGTCAGGTTTGCTGAATATCATCCCCTACCTTGGCCCCTTGATTTCCGTTTGCCTGAACGTCATCATATCATGTACCAGCATGATTCCCATGTCGCCAGCTGGCATCGATGTTTTGTATAACATTGTCAAGGTGGTGTCCGTCTTTCTCAGTGCCCAGTTGATTGACAACTTCGTGCTACAGCCTGTCATATATGGGAAAAGCGTGAAAGCCCACCCCATAGAAATATTCCTTGTCATCATGGCCGCCTCACAAATCGGGGGTGTGTTAGGAATGATTTTCGCAGTCCCCGCATACACTCTGCTGCGCATTATCTTCAAGGAGTTCTTCGGACAATACTTCATTGACGAGGAAAATAATACAGAAGAACTGAAAACTGAAAGTTGAAAACTGAAAGTTTTTATTTAATGTACTTATTAACAATGTGCTAATGTGCCAATTATAATTAGCAAATGATTATAACATGCCAATTATTAATAAGTATTAGAATTCAGGAAATAGAAATGCACAACGCAAGACCATAAACTATTAATTATCAATTATTAATTGTTAATTGTATGATTATCTACAAAAAATACCCCAAGACCGAAGAAAGCATCGCTCAGCGTATCAAGCAGTACAGCGAGATGCCTTTACAGAACTTCACGGAAGCGGAAGCCTATCGTTTTATTTTAGGTGTCATCGATCTCACCACGCTCGAAGGCAGCGACAACACGCAAAAAATCAACGAACTGTGCCAAACCGCCATCAACTTCAGGGATGATGCCCGCCACATTCCCAGCACGGCCGCCGTATGTGTTTATCCGCCCTTTGTGGCACAGGCAAAACAACTGCTGAAAGGCACCGGCATTCATGTGGCTTCTGTCGCTGGAGCTTTCCCTGCTGGCCAGTCCCCCATCGAAATCAAAGTGGCAGAAGTGGAATATGCGGTTAAATCCGGCGCCGATGAAATCGACATGGTTATTTCAAGAGGAAAATTTCTAGAAGGGGATTATCAAAGCGTAGTTGACGAAATTGTCGCCATCAAAAAGGCGTGCGGCAATGCCCATCTGAAAGTCATTTTGGAAACCGGCGAACTGAAAACGCCCGACAACATCTATGCCGCTTCCATGATGGCCATGGATGCCGGAGCTGACTTTATCAAGACTTCCACTGGCAAAATTTCCGTCAACGCCACCCCTGAATCTTTCCTGATCATGCTGGATGCCATTGCCGACTATTATCAAGCCACTGGCAAGATGGTTGGCATGAAACCCGCCGGCGGCATTTCAGATGCGGAAACTTCCATTCTGTATATCAAGATTTTAGAAAATGTATTAGGAAAAAAGTGGCTGAATAATCAATATTTCAGAATCGGAGCAAGCCGTTTAGCCAAGAAAATCCAAGAAAAAATTTAAGCCAAAAATTTTTTTTGTAAAATGTTGCTTTTGAATGAAATAAATGTGTATTTTTGCAGTCCAAAAATTTTAATCTTTAACCATTAAAAAATTTAAGTATGACAAAAGCTGAAATCGTAAACGAAATTTCGAACAAGACAGGTTTTGACAAGAATGCAGTTCAAACCGTGGTTGAAGCCTTTATGACCAGTGTAAAAGGCTCTTTGGCAAAGAATGAGAATGTCTATTTGAGAGGTTTCGGTAGCTTTATTGTAAAAGAAAGAGCTGAAAAAACCGCTAGAAATATCTCTAAGAAACAAACTATCGTTATCCCCGCTCACAAAATTCCCGCATTCAAACCTTGCAAGACTTTCGTGAACGTAGTAAAGAAAATCAAATAACAATAACTAACCTTAAAATCATCTCACTATGCCCAGTGGTAAAAAAAGAAAAAGACATAAAATGTCAACCCATAAGAGAAAAAAACGTCTCAGAAAGAACAGACATAAAAAGAGATAATCTCTTATGGTGATTTAAAAAAAATCCGAAAAACTAAATGGTGTGCCACTGACATGTCATTTAGTTTTTCGTTTTTATTAATTCGGAAATCAGTAGGCAAACATCATTCTGCCGCTGACAACCTCCAGCCCTACAACAAGGCACACTTTATACCAATTCAACAATAATTTATGGATAACAACGAGCTTACTAAAGAATTAATCATCACTTCTCATCCGAACGAAGTCCAGATCGCCTTGCTCGAAAACAAGAAACTCGTCGAAATTCATCGTGAGACCTCTTCCGACTGTCACTCCGTCGGTGACATCTACCTCGGCACAGTCCGAAAAATCATGCCAGGCCTGAACGCCGCCTTCGTTGATGTGGGAAGTGAAAAAGACGCTTTCCTGCATTACCTTGATTTGGGTTCCAATGCACGAACCATCAACGAATTTGTCAACCAAGCCATCAATTTCAACAAAAAAAGCATCGCCAAATTCCAGAATCTCGAGGAAGTCGAGAAAAACGGAAAAATCGGCAATGTGCTGACTACCGGACAGAAAATCCTGGTGCAAGTGGCCAAGGAAGCTATCTCCACCAAAGGACCACGCGTCACCACCGAAATATCTTTTGCCGGACGCTACCTGGTTCTTGTCCCTTTCATGGACAAGGTCAGCGTAAGCCAGAAAATCAAAAGCAACGAGGAACGGAAAAGACTGAAAAAGATTGTCCAAGGCATCAAACCTCGCAACTTCGGCATTATCATCCGTACCGTCGCCAGAGACAAGAATATCGAGGACCTGACCGCCGACATGGAGCAGTTGAAACAACGATGGGCCACCGCGGTCAACAAACTTTATAAGGCAACCGCCCCCTCCAAAATCGCCGACGAATTAGACAAAACCTCTGCTCTCGTCCGCGACATGGTCAATGACTCCTTCCACGCCATATACATCGACTCACAGAGCATATACCGCGAAGTGGTAGATTACCTCAACAGCTTCTCCTCCGAGAAAAGCAACATTGTCAAGTTCTACAATGAGAAACAACCCATATTCGAGCATTTCAATGTAGCCAAACAAATCAAAGGCTCCTTTGGCAAAGTGGTGACTATCAAAAACGGTATCTACCTTATCATTGAGCATACCGAAGCCATGCATGTCATCGATGTCAACAGCGGCAACCGTGTCAAATCCAGCCAATCGCCTGAAGACAACGCCTTCGACGTCAACCTACTGGCCGCCGAAGAAATCGCCCGCCAGCTCCGTCTAAGAGATATGGGAGGCATTATCACCTGCGACTTTATTGACATGCACACCCCCGCCCATAAATCCATGCTATTCAAGAAAATGCAGGAATTTATGGCCAACGACAAGGCGAAACATACCATACTGCCCCTCAACAAGTTCGGCTTGTTGGAAATCACTCGCCAAAGAGTAAAAGAAGCCACCATCATTGAGACGACAGAACAATGCCCGGCCTGCCACGGCACCGGCAAAATCAAACCCTCTATCTTGCTGCAAGAAGAGATTGAAAATACATTGGAGTTCCTTTTCGACAAACAGGGCGAAAACAATATTACCATCGGCCTACATCCCTATATCCACGCATACTTGACCAAGGGATTCCCTTCTATACGCCTGAAATGGTTCTTCAAATACCACAAATGGATACGTTTACAGGCCGAACAAGCATACTACCTCACCCAAACGAAATTCTTCAACAAGAATATGGACGAAATCATGCTATGGTCCACCCCTACTGAAAACTAAAGCCATGACCGTCTCCGAAATCATCACCAAACTCGAACGCTACTGTGCCTATCAAGACCGCTGCGCACAAGAAGTGCTCACCAAACTCCGCAGCTTGCAGGTCGAAGAGAAAGAAGCACAACAAATACTACGATTGCTGAAAAACGACGGTTTTGTTGATGATGAACGCTATGCACAGAGTTATATCCGGGGCAAAGTCGGACTCAAACAATGGGGCAAACAGAAAATACGCATGAGCCTATTGCAAAAAGGAATACCAAAAGAACTGATTAACAAATATTTAGAACACATCACACCCCAACAATATACTGACAACCTCCAAGCTGCTGTCCGCAAATGGACCCAGAGCCATGGACCGGTCACCCAAGAGAACATCACCAAACTCTACCGGCACCTGATGGCGAAGGGATATACCTACGAGGAAATAAAGGGGGTGAGCATTGAGACGTAAAAACGGTAAGACATGCGCTGCGCGCATTCGGGAAGACGTACACTAACGTGTACTCGGGAAGGTAGATAGATTTTTATCGTCTAACGAACGAACGAAGTGAGTGTCTTCCCGAGCGAACGAGGTGAGCGTCTTAACGTATAAACGACAAATAATAACAACACACAAAAAATGGTACAAGCCGAACAACTTAAAGAGATTAACGCCCGCTTAGTCGAGCTGAGGAGGTGTCTTTGACATCGACGGAAAATTAGCCGAAATCAAAGAAAAAGAAGAAATCACCCACCAGAATAACTTCTGGGACGACCCCAAAGAAGCCGAGAAACTGCTGAAAGAGATCAGCGGTATCAAATCGTGGGTGGAAGACTACGACAAAGCCGTAGCCGACTTCGAAGACCTAAAAGTTTTACATGAATTTTTTTTAGCGGAAGAAGCCACCGAGGAGGAAACAGACAAGCAATATGCTGTTTCCATGAAATCCTTGGAGAAACTGGAGTTCCGCAACATGATGCGCGAGGAGGAAGACCCCTTGAGCGTGGTACTCACCATCAACTCGGGTGCTGGTGGCACCGAAAGCTGCGACTGGGCCGAGATGCTGCTCCGCATGTACATTCGCTGGGCAGAACGCAACAAATTCGCCATCAAAATATTAGACCGTCAGGAAGGCGATGTGGCCGGTATCAAGCAAGCCACCATCGAGTTGGACGGCAGCTATGGTTATGGCAATATGAAGAGCGAAATCGGCGTGCACCGTCTGGTGCGCCTCTCCCCCTTCGACTCCGCCAACCGCCGCCATACCTCTTTTGCCTCGGTGTTCGCCTACCCCATTATCAATGAAGACATTACCATCGATGTCAACCCAGCTGACATCTTCTGGGACACCTACCGTTCCAGTGGCCCCGGCGGACAGAATGTCAACAAGGTTGAGACAGCGGTACGTCTGCACCATAAGCCTACCGGAATTGTGGTTTCCTGTCAGGAGACCCGCTCGCAGCTTATGAACCGCGAGAAAGCCATGCAAATGCTCAAATCTCAGTTATATCAGATAGAATTGGAGAAAAAGCGTGAAAAAATTTCCGAAATCGAAAGCAGCAAGAAGAAAATCGAATGGGGCTCGCAAATTCGCAGCTATGTGATGCACCCCTACAAGATGGTGAAGGACCTGCGCACACAATACGAGACCTCAAACGTCGCCGCCGTCATGGATGGCGAGTTAGATGGCTTCATCAAGGCATACCTGATGCAGTTTCACTGATAATTGATAATTTACAATTAACAGTAAAGGGGCAGGAAATCCTGCCCCTTTACATTATTGCACTAATACAATCTCTTTCTCTAGTATGCTCTGGCAAACAACACACGCTGTTTCGAGGGCTTGCCAGTCAAAATGCACTTGCCTTCTTCCAGTGGATTGTTGAAGGGGATGCAACGAATAGTGGCTTTGGCCTTCTCTTTGATCAGCTCTTCGGTTTCGGGTGTGCCGTCCCAGTGGGCGTACACAAAACCTGCCTGGTTGTCGAGGATGTCCACAAACTCGTCCCAAGTGTCGGCCTTGCGGGTATTATCTTCTCTGAACTTCACGGTTCTGTCGAACAGACTCTGCTGGATTTCCGCCAACAACTTTTCGACTTCCACATCGATAGTGTCCAATGAAATATTGGTCTTCTCCAAAGTATCGCGGCGGCAAACTTCCGCATGGTTGTTCTCCAGGTCACGGGGACCAATGGCGATACGCACTGGCACACCTTTCACCTCGTATTCATTGAACTTCCAGCCCGAACGTTTGGAATCATCGTCATCATACTTCACGCTGATACCTTTGGCTTTCAGTTTCTGAATCAACGGCTGAACTTTTTCAGTAATCTGATTCAATTGTTCCTCACTCTTATAAATAGGAATAATCACTACTTGAATAGGAGCCAATGCCGGAGGCAGCACCAGACCATTGTCATCGGAATGTGTCATGATCAGAGCACCGATCAAACGGGTAGAAACGCCCCAGGAGGTAGCCCATACATATTCCAATTGGTTTTCCTTATTCAGGAATTTCACATCGAAAGCCTTGGCAAAATTCTGTCCCAAGAAATGCGAAGTACCAGCCTGCAGTGCCTTTCCATCCTGCATCAAAGCCTCAATACAATAGGTATCATCAGCACCGGCAAAACGCTCGTTGGGAGATTTCACACCTCTCACCACTGACATTGCCATGTGTTTCTCCGCGAAATCGGCATATACATTCAGCATTTTGCGGGTTTCCTCGATAGCCTCCTCACGGGTGGCGTGAGCGGTGTGGCCTTCCTGCCACAAGAACTCGGCGGTTCTGAGGAAAAGACGGGTACGCATTTCCCATCTCACTACATTGGCCCACTGATTACACAGGATAGGCAGGTCTCGATAGGACTGAATCCAATTTTTATAGGTGTCCCAAATGATGGTTTCGGAAGTTGGACGGACTATCAGTTCCTCTTCCAATTTGGCTTCTGGGTCAACGACCACACCACCGCCATTGGGATCATTTTTCAGACGATAATGGGTAATTACCGCACATTCTTTTGCGAAGCCTTCCACATGATGAGCCTCGCGGCTGAAGAAGGATTTCGGAATAAATAGTGGAAAATATGCATTTGTGTGACCTGTTTCCTTGAACATTTTGTCCAAAGCGTCGTGCATTTTTTCCCAAATCGCATAGCCATACGGCTTGATAACCATACAACCTCTGACCGCGGAATTCTCCGCTAAATCAGCCTTTTTCACAACATCGTTGTACCATTGAGAATAATTTTCTGCTCTTGTTGAAAAATCTTTTGCCATTATTATTGATATTTGCTAAACTTTTTAGTATTTTTGTCGTCAATAAATTTGAGTTTGCAAAGATAAAAAAATTATGGACTTAAATTAAAAGGAGGTTCGTCATGAAAAAGAAAATTTTGCTATCGGTCGTTTCACTGGCATTAATCATGTCAGCATGCAGGTTAGACTCAAACGTCTATTATGATGACGTCTATACTACTTCGAGCGATAGACAATACGAAGCAGTACACGTCAACAGACCGGCTGAGAATTACAACAATTCATCTTCGTATGACAACAATTATGTAGATGAAGGTGCTTATACGGAAGCCGCAGCCGCTCCTGCTTATTCTTCTTCAGAGACCTATACTGATGGCGGAGGAACCACATACATCACCAACAATTACTACTATGACAGTGATGATTACTATGACTATGCCTACACCGCCCGCATCAGACGTTTCCACAGCCCGGTTTGCTACAGCTGGAGCTATTACGATCCATACTACACCAACCTGTATTGGTATGACCGTTATCCTGGCAACTGGGGCGTGAGCATCTACTTAGGTTATGACTGGTACTGGCCGAGATACTATCGTCCCGTGTACAGCTACGGATATTGCAGCTACGGTTTCAGCTACTCATGGGGCTGGGGCAGCGTTTACTGCGGATACCCGAGATACTATGGCTACGGCTATGGAAGCTACGGACACGGTTATCACAACGGATACAGAAATGGTTACTGGAACGGATACCATGACGCATTACACGCGGGATACTATCACAACAACTACGATCACAACAGATCCTTCACATACGGCCACTTCAACCGCAATGGTGTCAACAACGGCAAAGCCAATGACCGTGACTACGACAGAGGCAATCGTCCCGACATGGCTGGAGGCAGCAGCGGTATGGGAGGTGGCAACTACACCAACAGTCCATACGCAAACTACTATGGCAGTGGGGTTAACGCTGGAGCCAATGGCAGAGGTACAAATCCTAACACTTCCTTCAGTGAAAGATACGAAACTCTTGTAGCCAGCGGTGCGAACAAAACCGATGGTCGTGGCAACACACCCATCAACAAGGTTCCTGGAGGCAACACCGGAGATGTCAGAACTCCCAACACCACCGGAAACAACAGCAACACCGGAACTCTCAGAACTCCCTCCGGATACGACAGCAAGACTCCTGCCAACAACAACACTGGAGCCACAAGAACTCCCAACACCACCGGAAACAACAGCAACACCGGAACTCTCAGAACTCCCTCCGGATACGACAGCAAGACTCCTGCCAACAACAACACCGGAGCCACAAGAACTCCCAACACTACCGGAAACAACAGCAACACCGGAACTCTCAGAACTCCCTCCGGATACGACAGCAAGACTCCTGCCAACAACAACACCGGAGCCACAAGGACCCCCAACACCACCGGAAACAACAGCAACACCGGAACTCTCAGAACTCCCTCTGGATATGACAGCAAGACTCCTGCCAACAACAACACCGGAGCCACAAGAACTCCCAACACTACCGGAAACAACAGCAACACCGGAACTCTCAGAACTCCCTCTGGATACGACAGCAAGACTCCTGTCAACAACAACACTGGAGCCACAAGAACTCCCAACACTACTACCAATAGACCCAACACCACTGTAACGGGCGATCCATACTCCAGCAAAGCTCCTGCCACCACAACTCCCAGATACAACAATAACACTACAAGACCTGCCACAAATACTCCATCCGGAAGCAGCACCACAAGACCCAACACTAACACCAACTCAAACAATGGAAGCTACTCAAGACCTTCCGGTTCATCGAACAGCTCTTCAAGCTCAAGCAATTCTTCCAACTACTCAAGACCTTCAAACAGCTCGTCTTCCAGCAACAGCTATTCAAGACCTTCAAACAGCTCGTCTTCCAGCAACAGTTATTCAAGACCCTCTAACAGTTCCTCAAGCAGTTCATACTCCAGACCCTCTAACAGCAGTTCAAACAACAGCTATTCAAGACCTTCAAACAGCTCAAGCAGCAGAAGCTATTCAAGCCCCAGCAGCTCAAGACCAAGTAGCGGTTTCTCAGGAGGTTCCTACTCAGGAGGAAGCAGATCTTCAGGCAGTGGATATTCTGGCGGCGGTTATTCAGGCGGCGGAAGCTCAAGAGGAAACGCTCCCTCAGGCAGAAGATAAAACTGACTAACAATACATTTCCAAGACACCTCTTTCGGGGTGTCTTTTTGTTTATAAATACACAATCGCTATAAAAGATAGCGGAAATGAAATTTTATGTATATCTTTGCAGTTTGTAATAACATACGATTATGGTCGATTTACATCTCACGATATTAGGCTGCGGCAGCGCCAAACCGACTTTGCGGCACCACACCTCCTCACAGATTGTCAGTCGTTTGGGAAAACTCTATATGATTGACTGTGGCGAAGGCACACAGAGGCAGTTCCACAAGTTCGGATTTCACGAAGGCCAGTTAGGAAACATATTCATCAGTCATGCCCATGGAGATCACTGTCTGGGACTGATCGGACTGCTTTCCTCCATGTCGCTCAACTCACGCCATACGGGTATAAACATCTATATTCCAGCTGATTTCGAGCAGATACTAAAGGCTCAAATTGACTTTTTCATGCCACATGCAGAATATGATATCCACATCCGGCCAATAGACTTTCAGGAGCCAACCCTCATACATACAGACGAACACTTTGAGGTTACCGCTTTCCCCTTGAGCCATCGCGTTCCTTGCTATGGATTCCTGTTCGAGGAGCGACAAGGGAAACGGCACATCAAGTCCGAAGCCATCCAAACATACAACATACCCTACCCTGAAATTGAATTTATCCAAAGTGGACGTGATTTTACCACCACTGATGGCAAGGTTATTTCCAATGAGGAGCTGACCACCCCGCCGTCATTGACACGCAGTTATGCCTATCTCTCCGACACTCAGCCGATGAAGAAATATGCCGAATTATTGCAGGGGGTTGACCTGCTCTATCATGATGCCACCTACTGTGAGGGAGATGAGCAGCTCGCCTTTCAGTACGACCATTCCACAGCAAGTCAAGCGGCGGACTTCGCCCAAAAATGCAATGCTGGGAAACTCATTTTAGGTCATTTCTCCTCGCGCTACACCAGCGAAGAATGGCTATTGGAAAACGCCATAAGGCATTTTCCTCACACCATTTTAGCCGACGAAGGACTAAACGTAAAGATAGTGGACAAGACAGAAGAAGGAAGCACGTTTCTTGAGTGGAGGGGGTGCAAAATGTAAGATGTGCAAACTCCATCATCTACAGTAGTTTCAACAAAACGTTCTTCAAAGAGTGCAACGCCACAATTCGCATTAAACCACCGCAGTCTGTTCAAACACGGTGCCCCCAAGACTCTGGCACATAAAAAAATGAAAAAAAATTCTTTTTTTATGTAACATTATTTGATTTTTCACGTCTTATTAATGTAAAATCTTTAATCTTTATAGTTAATAAGCTTCAAAATAAAAATAAAAATATGAAAAGAAACTTTTATCTGATTATAGGTATTGTCCTATCCATAGTGCTTTGTGTGATTTCATGCAAGAAAGAAAAAATCAACGCTGATAATTCCACGCCGACAGAGAACCAAGAGCCACAAGGCGATGGCATCATTCAAAATGCCGTAACAGACTATGACGGAAACAAATACGATGCCATAAGATTGGGCGACCAAGTATGGATGGCCTCCAATTTGCGCACCACACATTACGCCGATGGTACCGCCATTGACGAGGGTACCACGGCAAATTATCATCATGCATACTATTACAAACACAGTGGTGTCCCCACCTCATACGGCTACTTCTACAACAAGAAAGCAGCAGTAAGAAATAGTGCATCATCCGAAAGCAATCCAAGCGGCGTGCAAGGAGTTTGCCCC
>JAEEGL012005402.1_pt1 | contig 71759 bp, 61 predicted proteins | sample 9134231 | NCBI WGS metagenome assembly JAEEGL01 (sample SAMN16246548, study PRJNA631951) | gut metagenome | biome: gut microbiome; feature: rumen; material: fiber-attached | host: Bos | place: Iran: Karaj | collected 2018-10
AAGAAAAGAACAAACCAAAACAGGAATAAATTTCCTAAATTTTGTCATTTTATCTTCCTCCGATAAATTTATATTTTAAGTATAACCATTCATTTGTTTATAATTACGACCATTTATTATCATTTTTTTGTAATTTCTTGATATGTGTTATAGATAAAATAAATATTTTATATATTAGTTAAAAAAGTCAAAATTGTTTGTATTTTCTTAACTATTTGTAGAAAATATTAACATGAATAAAAAAGATAAATACACTTTGATTTCCTATAGAAACAATGAAGTCACTCATCCTGACTATATGGAATTAACAAAAGATATTAACGTCGAAGATCTCGTAACCTTTTATTATTATTTTTTATATCCAAATCACATGTATGAAGGCGAATCGCATGATTATTATGAGTTTTTCGTATGTTTAGGTGGCAAAGCTAAAGTGGTGTTTGAAGATCGTGTAGTTTATCTAAAAGAAAAAGAATTTCTTATTACCCCACCTAATCTCAAACATAGTCATAATCCAGAAAAGACATTCTTATCCAGTGTCTCAATTAGCTTTTCGGCAACAGGATTACAAGAATCTATCATCTGCAATAAAGTTGGTCGTATTAACGATGAAGAACTCAACATCCTTAATTTATTAATTAACGAGTACATCAATAACTATGATTATCAAAGTCAATATGAACAACCTTATGTAAAAAAAGTCGATTTAAAAAATGAGTATGCCTATAAGCAAATGTTTAAATGTGCATTAGAAATTTTATTAGTGTTAATCACTAGACAATTCCAAAATGATGATGCAGAACAAAAAGTGGATGTTTTAAAAGGGCAAAGAGAAAGCGAAAACGAGATAATTCAATATATTAAAGAACACTATCAAGAGAAGATTTTATTAAAGGATATTGCGAGCACTTTTAACTATTCCGTGGGACATTTGTGTAGGAAATTCAAACAAGAAACAGGCGATACGCTTGTTGATTACATTACAAAATATCGTATCAGTGTGGCGATGCGATTATTATTTGAAAGAAAAGATTTAAGCACAGAAGAAATAGCGTTAGAAGTGGGCTTTAACGATGTGCAATATTTTACAAAATCATTTAAAAAATGTGTCGGAAATACACCCGGCAAATATAGAGCAGAGATTAATAGAACATCGGCATTGCACGCTCAAGATGTGCTATATGATGTAATCAAAAACATCAAATAAGAGTTAGGTTCACAAATGTAGACATATAAAAACACCGCTTTTCCAAAATAATGGACTTCTGCGATGTTTTTTTCTTTATCTATTTGCGTGTTTTTTGGATGGGTTATGATACATTATTAGATAAAACTCCCTTGGTTTTTTCCTAAAATTTTTAAAAACTCCCTTGGTTTTTTCCCGAATTATTCAAAAAACTCCCTTGGTTTTTTCCCGAAATGATGTATTATTATATCGAGGATTAGCAATATGAATGAGGTAAAAATAGAATTAAAAAGACACATTGATAAATGGTTATTGGATTGGAAAAATAATCCTAATAGAAAGCCTGCTTTAATTAAAGGTATTAGACAATCTGGAAAAACACATTCTATTGATAAATTTACTAAAAACAGGAATCTATATGATGTGGTTATTTATCTTAACTTTTGGGATAATCCTGAACTCATTAACGTATTTGATGGGAAATTAGACATCGACAATATTATTCGTGAATTGTCTGTAAAAATGCCATTGCCAAATTTAGTTAATGGAAGAACAGTTTTTGTGTTTGACGAAGTACAAGATTGTCCGAGAGCACTCCTTTCTTTAAAAACAAATATAAATGAAAGAAGATATGACTTCATTGCATCTGGATCATATTTGGGTGTTAATGGCTATGTGGTTGACGACAATACTCCTAAGCCAGTAGGTAGTGTTGATGAATTTGATATGAGAACCATAGATTTTGAAGAATTTTTGTGGGCCAAAGGATATAAAGATGAACAAATAAAATATTTATATGATGCGTTCCATAATAGAAAACCTCTATCCATTTCTATGCACGAATCATTTACAAAATTATTTAGAGAATATTTGTGTGTCGGTGGTTTTCCTGAAGCCGTTACAAATTATATTCTTACAAATAACATTTATTCTTCTTTGCAAATAACTCGCCGTATAACCAAAGATTTACAAGATGATTTTGGAAGACGACGTGGAAAAGATAAAAAACCATTATTTCAACCAAATGAAGTCGCTAGAATTAGAAGCGCGTTTTCCCTTATTCCAATTTTCTTAGGCAAAGAAAACAAAAGATATATTGTTTCCAAAATTGAAGGTAAAGGAGCAAAAAACGAAGGGAAAGACGCACTAGATTATCTTAAAGATACTGGTATTATTAGAAAAGTTCATAACTTAAGTGTTCCTTCTACGCCATTATCTATAAACGCCATTCAAAACCAATTCAAAGTATTTACAACAGATATCGGTTTGTTAATTGGTTTGCTTGAAGATGGTGTAACTGATGCAATCTTATCGGGTAAATTAGGTATGGGTAAAGGCATGATTTACGAAGCACTAGCTGCTGACGCCATTCACAAAAGAGGAGGAAATCTCTTCTATTTTGCTAAAGACACTGGACTTGAATTAGATTTTGTCATTAATTTGGACGGAAACTCAACAATACTAGAAGTAAAAGCGGTAGATGGAAACGCCAAAAGCGCTAAGACCGTAATGAAAAATCCAGATCATTATGGTGAAACAAAACTAATTTGCGTTAAAGATGCAAATATTGGAATAGTGGATGGTATTTTAACGATACCTCATTATATGGTGCATTTATTATTCAAATGGTCACCAACACTTCCTATTAAAAAATAGAAAGCATTATCTCCGCTATCAATTCAATTATCTTCCAAAAATCTATAATTTCTGAAAAAATCATCAAAATAAAAAAACATCGCTTTTCCAAAATAATGGAGTTCTGCGATGTTTTTCTTTGCTTATTCTAAATTTGATGGATAAGTCACTATCCATAATTGAATAGCGGGTCCGCCATCACGATAGTATAATTCACCTTCCGCTTTGGTTTGGCTATTTTCATATAAGACATTCCATGACATAGTGCCATCGTTCATTATTTCTTCATACCAATCTGTCTTTAAGGTAAATTCTTCAGGAAGATAAGTAGGGAAGTCCGCTTTGATTGCATCGAATGTTGTATTATATAAAACCTTGCCCGTCACATAATAAGCTTTGTTAGGAAGTTGCTCATAAGAGGTATTTAGTTTATCCGCAGCGTATTTCACAGTGTTAATAGGATTATAATTCTTTGATGTAGTACATCCCATTAAGAAAGCCATAAATAGTGAGACCATTAATATATTTCTCATTTTCATATTATTTCGATATCTCCTTATATTTTTTTATTGTAAACCTTTTAATAAATAATACATAACAGGATTATTATTCAAATTATATCCAGTCTTATTATCTTCGCTTATATTTGAGTAGTGGAATTCCCCAATCTCATATTGATAATTTGTAATGGAATAATAACTATTATCATTATTATCAAAATAAGAAGAAGATAATGATCTATGTGTGGCGTTATTTGTCGCTAAAACAAATTTGATGTTGCTCTTATGCTCATCGTTAAAGTCATCATCTTCTAATAACGGATTTAAAGATACTTTATCAATATCGAAGAATGATATAGATGTGGTTCCATAATTATCATTATTAATATCATCAATGAAACTATTTAAATTAGTTAAAGCAATAGTCATCGTAGAGACATAATTTTCATTATATCCAGTGAATAAGACATGATTAGAAGTATCCATTGATACGGATATGATATTCGTCATATCAAATTGACTATTAGTCTTTTCTAAATCCACATCAATTGATGTATTCATTAATGTTAATAATTTATTTTTAAAAGTATTAGATTCTTCAATATATTGTTCTTCTAAAGAACCACTTGTATCTTCTGAATTAGTGGATGGCTTTTTATTATTCTTATAAATAAGAAAAATAATCAAAAGGATGATATCAATAATTAATCCAATAATAACTAAGATACCTAATATCTTTCTTTTATCCTTTTTGTTTTCTTCCTTTTCTAATTTTTCTTCTTCCATTTCCAATTTCTAATCGATTAAATACATTATAAATGTTTTCAAAGGCATTGCAAAACTCGACATAGCGAGACGAGAATATGGATAAACATATACTTTTGGTTAAAACTATAAGATAATAGTGGCGATATGGATTTCTTATATAAAACTGACTGGCTAAATAGAGAGCCACCCTATGCCTTTAAGTGGGATCATTTTCTTATTATTATTCTTTTCTTATCTTTAGGAGTCTTACTAGCCTTCTTATTAAGAAAGAAAAATAAAAAAACTATTAAGATTGTCTTAATTTCTTTTTGGGGATTTTATATTCTTTTACAGATTCTTTATTATTCATTTATTTATGCGAGAACGGTTCAAAATCCCTCGCAATACCCCTTTAATATTAGATCTATGTTACCTTTACATAGCTGTCTCATGTTTATGTATATTTTTCCTTTTGCTATTTTTAGTAAGAATGAAATTATTAAAAAAGCGGCAAGTAATTTCTTGGTCATTATTAATATGATTATGGGATTTATCACCTTGTTTGTTGGCTGTCCTGGTAGTAATTCCGCTTTATCATTTTTTGGCTTACAAACATTAGCCTATCATTCTATAGATGTTATCGTCCCTCTTATTATGTTAATAACGGGATTCTATGATATTAAAAAGAATGATGTCTTTTATGGTTTGATCGTCTTTGGCCTTCTCGCGGTCATCGTCTGGGTGTTCGACGCGATTGCCGGATGTGATTATTTCTATTTCTATGATGGTTCTACTTTTCCAGTCTTTGATTTCATATCTACGAAAGTACCACCTATCGTATGGACTTTAATTGTCACATCATGTTATGTGATAACGGCATTTGCCACTCACTATTTAGCGATAGGTATTAAATATTTAGTTAATAAAAACAAAGAAAAGAAGATGGCGGAATAGCCATCCTTTTCTTATCATTTTTTAAAATTACGTTAATAAAAAAATAGTGATTGTTTCTTTTTCTTTGTTATTTGAAAACAATGATGGCCGTGCAATCTTTATGATTGTCATTGTTATGTCACTAGTTTCATTAACAGGTATTGGTTTCTTATTCTCTGTCAAAAAGAGAAAACACAACTAACCAATAAGTATTATTGAATAATAACGGGGAAGTTCTCTTCCTCGTTTTTATATGTGACTTTGAGTACTGAATTAAACATTGCACAACCATCACGATTAAAATTGAAAAAGTTGTGCAAAATGATATAATGACAATAGGGGATACTTATGGCTATTATTGAAGGCGTTTTATCAGAAGAAATTCATAGATTAGAAAAAAACATTGTTCATTATCAAGAAATGCTTCTTTCTTTGCCTCGCGGCTCTATCTTTATTAGAAAAATGGGCGAGTCTTCTTTTGCTTATCGAAAAAGAAAGGAAAATGGAAAAGTAATTTCTGAATATTTGGGCAATATCAATAATGAAGAAGTGCAAAAACAAATCGAATTAAGCCATGAGTACAAGAGAATTAGCAACAACTTAAAAATCGCTAAACAGGAATTATTAAAAATAAAAAAGGCATATAAAGCATATGATTGAAAATGAGAAACAGTTAAAAGAAATACTAACAGTTCTTAATGATGAAGGAGTGCTAAAAGACATAATTTTGATTGGGTCATGGTGTCTCCTGTTTTATAAACATATTTTTGCCGAATTCGAACCAACGGTAAGGACTTCGGATATAGATTTTTTTGTTCCTAATCCAAAGGCAATTAAAGAAAAAGACGGCCTAATAAAATCACTTAAATGCATTAATTATGATATTGTGAGAGATTCGCTTACCTATAAATCAACATTCATTTCTCCAAATGGTTTTGAAATTGAATTTTTGACAAAACTCAATCGTAATCAATTGGTATGCGTTGAATTAGGAAATACACACATTTATGCTGAATCCCTCTCTTATGTTGATATCTTTGCAGGTAATTATATTGAAGTTACTTATAATAATATGGAAATAAAAGTAGCATCGCCAGCATCATACGTTTTTCAAAAACTTTTGATAAATGATATGAGAAAGACAAAAAAAGAAAAAGATTTAGAATCAATTAAAAATGTCCTTTTGTTTGTGAATTCTAGCAAAAAATATAGAGATGAATTGATATCTTTATTCAATTCTTTGCCAAAAAAATGGAAAAAAAGAATAAATAATGTGGCTTCTCAGAACAATATTATTATTCCAAAACAATGATTTTGTATAAATATGGTCGTCAAATTATACCTAATAGATATCAATCAAATTAATATAGATGATTTATTATCATCTCCTTTTATCAATGAAAAAGAAAGAAGTGATTTAGCGAATAAATATGCAAACAAGGATGTCTACAATGAAAAGATAATATCCTTATATTTAAAAACTAAATATATTGGTGAATATTCCTTGAATGAATATGGAAAGCCCATTTCCACAAATTGCTTTTTCAATATAAGCCACAGCCATGGCCTTGTCGTACTAGCGGTTACCAGCAAATGTGACATAGGTGTGGATGTCGAAAAGAAGAAATGTGTCGAAGATAAATACAAAAGTTATATTTGTAGTGATGAAGAATATAAATTTATCCAAAATGATATAGATTTCTTAAAAATATGGACTAATAAAGAATCGTTATTAAAATGTGTTGGCATTGGCATCACTAAAAAGCTTAATGAAGTGAATGGCTTGCCCATCGATGGTGTGAGAACGTACGAAAATAAAGAATACTGCAGCAAAATCATTTTATACGATGAATATATTATTTCTGTGACCATCGCAAATAAGGACGAATTTGAGATAGAAATAATCAAATAGGGTTCTTCATCGATTTGGTGACCAAAATGTCTTAAAACGTCTAAAAAGCAACACTAATCATGTTATATCTTAATAAATTATTTATAATAAATAACGGAGGCTAATTATTATGATTAAATTCTATGAAAAAATAAGACCATTCTTATTATTTGTGTTAGGTTCCTTTTTATTTTTGACTTTTTTAAATCCTATTACAGATCCTGACGAAGCTGGTCCATTCACCCTTGCTATTATAGCCATTGTCGTTTCTTTGTTTTATGAAGCATTTGGAGCGGTATCTATTATTTTAGGAGAAAAGATTCCTCCTTTTATTCGTCGAATACTCGATGTCGTGGCTATTGGACTATTCCCTGCGTTCATGTTTGGTTATTTCTTAGTGAACGCTATTGTATATAAAAGTATGATGGGCCCTGCTGGTTGGATTATTTCCATTTCTAGCATGATTTCTTCTATCCTTGTTATTGTGGCCTATGCTTTGGCATCATTTATGAAAATTAAACTTATTGCTCGTTTAGGACAATTATTTGCTTCTATTTTCGTTTTAACTTTATTGGTTGATCTTTTGTTTGATGTCACCGGTGGACCAAACGCTGGTGGATTTGTTTTAATTCCTTTATTAGTACTTTATATTGCTTATTCTGCTTTGTTATTATTCGGTGCCACATCATTAAAAGATGATGCATCTTCTAAAGCAGAAGAACTTAGCGAGGAATAATATGTTAAAAATCAATTTTCTTGGTGATTCTATTACCGAAGGTGCTCTTGCAGACAAACAAGAGAATTGCTATGTCGAACTTGTCGGTAAAATGTTACCCGCTCAAGTCTGTAACTATGGCATAAGTGCCACCCGTATTGCTAAACAAATAACTCCTTCTATAGATCCTAGATGGGATAAGTATTTTGCTACCCGTGTTAGTGAAATGAAAAAGGACGCTGATTATGTCTTTGTTTTCGGTGGCACTAACGACTATGGCCATGGTGATGCTCCATTTGGAAAAATGGGAGATAAAACACCCGATACTTTTTATGGTGCGATGGATGATTTAATTAATGAATTATTAAAATATTATCCAAAAGAAAAGATTATATTTATTCTCCCCACCTATCGTCTTAATGAAGACAATGTTTATGGTGAAGGCAATAAAAAAGTACCGGGCCACACATTAGAAGAATATCGTAAAGCGATGGTGGAAGTCTTAAATAAATATCAAATGAAAATATTGGATATTAAAGATATTCTCGGCAAAGCTGAAAATAATCCCTTATTAGCGGATGGCTTACATCCTAATAATGCTGGCCATAAATTAATCGCGGAATTGATTTGTAATTTTATTAGACAATAACTAAATCTAAATATGAAGAAAGCGGGTTTTGCCCGCTTTAATGTGTTTATAGACTACATGATTGTTTGTCTTAATTTATCTAATAAGACATCCAAATCGAGTGGTTCGTAGAAGTAATAACCTTCGGCGACGAAGTCAGGATCGATTTCGGAGATGAGTTGATATTGCATCTTGTCTTCAATACCAACCAAGCAGTAACTAAGACCATATTCGTTGATAGAATCAATGATAGATTTCACAGAAGAGATACGAGAAGCATCTTCGGTTAAATTAGAGATGAGCTTACGAGAAATCTTCACGTTGGTGAATCCTAATTCTTTTAGCTTATCCATAGAGATAAATTGACCAGTGTAATTATCAACAGTTAAGGAAATATCTAATCTCTTCACCTTTGGTGCAAGAGTTTTCATCATGACATATTTCTCACTGATATCTTGCTCATTAAATTCAAATTTAATAAAGCCTTTTGGTAAGTGGAAACGTTCTACGAGAGAGCCAATCTTATCTAAGAAGTCAGGATCATCAAAATAAGTGGTGTCGATATTCAAACTCAAACTCTTCATACCTGCTAATTTGAAGGCGGAAAGACCATATTTTTGATAGATTTCACCGACGTGTCTAATTAAGTAGTTGGTGATATTACCAATACGGTTATTCTTACTAGCAATAGGAATGAATTCGTAAGGATTTAACGATGTATTTGTATATTTATCAGTTAAACGTAACAAAATTTCAGCGCCGACAATCTTATTCTTGCTACCGCGACATTCTGGTAAGTATTTGAGGGATAATGATTCGGTTTGTAAAGCGTTATCTAACAAGGATAAGATAAATTGCTCACGAGAGGCCACACGGACATAGTTGGTGTCTGGTAAGATGTATAAACCTTGATTGAGCATCTTCTTGTTTTCTTTGAGGTATTTTTCAAAGTTACGAGTAAATTCAATACGATTGTTATATGTTTGTGGATATTCTAAACCGATATAGGTACATTTAAGAGGGATTTCACGAGGATCTTTTTCGTCATATTTCATTTGTGAAACATCATAAATAGTTTCACTTCTTCCTAATAAGTCAAGACGTCCTTCTTCAGGGAAGACGAAAGCGAAGATATTATCTCTATAACAATAGACTTCACCATCACCAAATTTGTGATTTTGACGATAATTTCTAAAGAAGAAACGCAAACGAGATTGCACACCTTCTTCACCATAGTTCTCTAATAATTCTTGGAAATTATCAACATGGGCAAATAAGATGTAACCTCTATTTTTGCTATAGAAAAGATTATCTAATCTTTCAATAAAACCATAAGCGGAGTGAATTAATAGATGTGGATCATATCTATTCATCGCCGAACCGGTATCTCTATCTAATGGTGATAATAACAAGGTGGGGTATTCTTCTTTCTTTCTTTCAAGAATCAAAGAAGTGCTATATCTCTTGGCACCGATTTTAGAAATCATTTTGCCCTTAGCTTTCAAAGGACAATCATGGCATGGTGCATCTAAACCATATAATTTCTTATAACAGAAATCACCGCGTTGAATGTCACCAAAAGCGTCCATTAAACCATCGGATAATTCTGTCAATTCATAGGTATTTCTATTAATTGAATATAAATTATGGTCAGTTAATCTAAGAATAGAACGATATCTTCTCTCAGAGAGGTGAGCGTCGGTTTCGCTGCTGATTTGACGAGAGAATTCAGCGACATTCGCGGAGAACACCATGATGGATTCTTTATCAGAAGCATTGATGAGAATTTCTTCTTTTTCTCTATTAACGTAATAAATAATGGTTTTAACTTCATCTTCATTTTCCACGATGTAGAAGAAACCAGATTTAATCGCGTAAATGTCTAATTTCGCGCCTATTTCATTATTGACGTTTCTTCTTCTAGAGAAATAGAAAGAAGCATCGCTATCAACGTATTTAGCTATGCTATTGACTAAATCAGCATCGACGACACCTTCATCTAAGAAGAGGGGCTGTTGATCTTCTTTAGAGCATTCGTAATCAATCTCATATTGATGTTTGTTTTCGTTAAGAACAGCGATACCAACAGTTTCAAATCCCATATGATCCGCTAACATCTTTAAGACTTTGTGGAATGAGTCTTTAGCTTTGCTAACACTATCAGATTCAATACGTGTTTTAGATAGATATTCAAATAGATGAGAAACGTTATTGAGATTTAAAGAAGTGTGATAAATATGTTTATCAACTTTATTGAGTCTTTTAGGTAGATAGACATTAACATCTTTTTCTTGTCTGGCGGCATATCTTAAATCCGGTAAGATATCTTTGATATCGGAATATGGATAAATGACGCAAGCCACTTTACAAACAGCGACCGCTGTGCCGCCCGCTTCATGTTTGGTAACTATGCAACGTTCAGATAATTTATTTAATCTTTCTTCTAAACAAGAAAGAGAATCGATAAATGGTAAAAATACTAAATAGCCAAATTTCTTTTCATCTTTTGCTAACAAAAGATTGTCGTCGTTAAATTCTTCTATGATAGCGTTATAAAGATTTTTATAATCATCATCTTCCAAAAAGCCTTCTTCCACGTTGTAATAAATGAACATAAAAGCATTTCTAAATAGTTCAACTTGTAAGAACAATTCTTTGTGATATTTCAAAAAAGAATCTAAGGTAACTAATTTTTTGTTGCCTTCTTCCGCATATTCTAAAGCGATTTTGTCATAATCCATGGAAGCGGGAACAAACATGCTGGAATTAAAGAAAGAATTAATTTGATCAATTTGATCATTTAATTGACGGAATTCTTTAATGTTGTCCACGTTATCGTAGTGACTTAAATCTTTTTCGAAATTGGCTATTTTTGCGTAATTCTCACTTGTTTTGTCCATTAAATTGTTAAAGGAAGATAAGAACGAATTACGTAAATACAAATACACACTAAGAGCACTGAAGGTAACAAACGCGAAGAAAAGGATGGCTAAAACAATAACGAAAATAGGATTATTAAGAACTAACGTTAAGATGAAGAAAACGATAACTGCAACAGCAGTGGCGCCGGAAACGGCTAAAAAGATAATTGATAATCTTTTGGTTTTCTCTTTTAAAGCATTACTTTCGTAATAATTGTTCTTTTTCCATCTTTTACTTTTCATATTTTTCTCCTATTTAAGCGCCCACAGTAATAACGATTGGTGTGGCACTAACGGCCGCAGCGCTACCATTAATGGTAAATGTATAGGTATAAGTTCCATCGCTATTCACAATATATGTGACATAGCATTCAGCAGTGATATCTTCGGTAACACCGTTTTCCTTGGTTAAAGTAATGGTTATTGCGTAACCAGCAGGTGAATATTCATTATGACCTTCGACATCAGTAGCAGTCACATTGAGCATAAAGCTCACTTGGATAACTCCGCCATTAGGAACAATAATGTTAAAGACCATTAATTTTGTGGTGTTATTAGTAGTAGCAAAGGTGATGCTATTGATGCTGTCGGTGTAGTTGATGACAGTGTCACCATTGACGTAATAAACAGCTATTTCATCATCTTCTGTTCCGGTATTGTTGGAAATATTGAAATTCTTATATTTTTCGACTGTACGTGATTTCTTAACATTATCCACAAAAGTATCAGTAATAATAATCTTTGTTAAGGAATTAGCGATAAGATCAAAATCAAAATATGTTAAACGTTTGATTTCGGTAACGGATGTTGAGGTGGGTTCCACGGTTTGTGCGGTGCCACTTCCGTTTCTAACGACCATGCCGGGATATTTATAGGTCACTTCTTCGCCACCGGCACCAGTATATTTGCCTTCTTCCACGTCACCATTCATGACTTTTTCCATGGTTAAAGTGCCACTATAAGAGGATTTAATACAGACACAGAAGGAATTCAAATCGCTAGCAGCGCTACCAGCGGCAATAATACCAACACCCTTAGGATAAGAATAGATTTCATCAATCATCTTGAAATATTCGATGATTTCAGTTCTATATGTTTTCTTAGCGTTAGCACCGATATCGAGGTACATCAAATAAGCACCAGTACCGCCATCGACGGAACCTAAGCAATATTCGCCATCATTCATTGGAATTTCAAAGTAATAAGCATAGTTACTGGTAAGACTATTGGTCTCAATCCATGATGTTTTGAATTTGACTGTATAATTGGTATAAGCAGAAGCCATAGTGCTATATTTGGTGTATGCGCCACCGGTCAAAGTAACTTTAACTCCGTTAGAATACATGAATGGAACAGAATAAGTACCATCTGAGAATTTATATTGATAGGAATGGGCTTCGTTGCCATCTGATAATACTTGAGCAATCTTCTTAACAGCAGTGATCTTGTTTGAACTGTCTCTTTCGACTTGGAATAAGGAGAAGAAACTATTGTTACCGCTGAAATATGTACCAGCAAAGAAGTTAATATAACCAGTCTCTTTTAAGTTAAAATCAATGCAGTTCGTGGGTAATTCATAATTTGAATATGTTTCACCATTGATAGTCGCGGATTCCGCAACCGCGGACACACCATCACCATAAGCGATTTGCGCGCTCATAAAGTGTAAGCCATAAATGTTAGACCCACTTAAAATGGTTTGCATACTGCTTCTGGATGCTTTATATTTCACAAATGTATTAGCGATGGCTTGATTTGTGCCATTATTGGTGACGGTTTGTCTTCCGCTATCATTAATTGTGTAAACGGTGTTAACGCCATTAGAAAGATAGGTATTTTTACTATAGTAAGAAACACGAATATCACCCGCCATACTATCATCGCTACCACTAATGACATAACCGGTATTGGTATCCATTGGGACACCATTATTATTCTCTTGTCTTAATGGGAAGTATGTGTGTTTGGTTTCATATGTAGCATCTTGTGTATAGGTTTCTGTATCTTTAATCTTCATCGTTCCATTAGATGGAGTTTGTACATAATATGAAGAGGCGCTGGACACTTCCTCGATGGTAACGTTAGAACTGGTAGTGCTACCACTCCAAGCATTACCGCTATATCTCACATAATAAGTATTGGTTTCTTCGCCCCACCAACGGGAATAAGTTTTACCTTGCGCAGTAATTTGGGTCATCGCAGCATTTGGATGATAAAGAATACTATATGAAGATGTAGCATCATAGACATATAAAGCATAAGTGGTAGCGTTATTACCGTTTCTACGGTAGTAATAAACTAAAGCCATGCTATCATCGTCACCTGGATAGAAATAATTATCTGCAGATAAATACCACTTTGTAGCATTATTTCTATTTGTTTCACGTTTTAAACTATTAGTACCATCTCTAGAAAGATAGTTTTGATTGTTTCTAATGTAATAATAAGGAGCATCGGTGGTCTTTAAAACCCAGCCACTATCATAATAGATATGATAGCTAGTTCCACTTTCTACAAAATAGAAATCAATATTGTTACCATTGGCATCTCTTGTCCATTTATTGGCGTAATTCTGGTTAGTTGTAATGGTTAACTTATAATCGTCGTCATAAGTTAGATAATTAAAGGTATTACCATTATCTGTGCTTGTTTTGATATATCCTTCGCTATCGTAATACCATTTAGTCGCATTGGCGGAATTAGTGGTATCAGTGACATTAGTTCCATTCATCATTAAATAATGAGATGAGGAATTAATAGAAAACATTGGTCTTTCAGGATAATAGGTTTTTGTGACGTTTTGTGTGCCACCGACAACAGCATCGTTATGACCATATAGATATAAGTATTGAGAAGTATTTCTTCTAGCAATAGTGTAAGAAGCGGTAACATCACCGCTTGAATTTGTTTGTTCATAACCATAGTGGATTAATTCATAAGAATCACCAGCAGTGGTATAGCCAAGTTGACTATTGTTATGTTGACCGGTTTGATTGTCAGAGACAACGTTTCCGTTGGCATCTTCAACGATAGTTCTTGTATCGTAATATTTGTAAACACCAGGAGAATTATTGCTATAAGAGTTATAGACATTTAATAATCCATCGTACATTGTACGCATATCGATAGATCCACCCCAACCGGAGACATCACCTTCATCTTGAGCGATGAAGTTATAAGTGGAAGAAGTGGCGTTATAAACTTCGTGAACAGTGTCTTTGGCTTCCGCTAAATATTCATCTTCGCAGAAACCGATAACACCATATTTTGAAATATTAGTGAATCTACTATCAAACGAAGAGAAATTGCTAGCATTAACGGTTTGAATTTCTGATGGAGCATCACCATTGGTAATAGCCACATTAGAAATAGGACCATTGACGTAACCGGCAGCGATACCAGCGAGAGTGTTGGCTTCGCTATTATGGATAGAAGCACCTTCTAAAATGAAATCTTTGACACTGGTAACAGTGGAACTAGTGGAAGCACCAGGAAGTTCACCAACCACGCCAAACATGCCGACGACATTGACATTTTCAAAAGCAATATAACCACTTTTAACACGGCTAGGAGCTTTTCTGGTGGTTAAGATTTCCTCCAAACTATTAGAAACAGTTAAGTTAGAAATAGTGTGGCCATTGCCATTAAATTCACTGATAAATGGATTAGTGGTGGTGCCAATAGGAGGTAAAATCCAACCAGTCATATCGATATCAGCATTTAATTCGAAATATTTAGGAGTATTGAAATATCCAAGATATTGTAACCAAGCTAAGTTATAAAGTTGACGAGGAGTTTCAATACCGTAAGGACCTTCTTTAATTGCGGTAGATGGATCATCAGTGGCGGTGCCATCACCATAAGCAAAATAAGAACCATCACTAGAACCAGTTAAGTTATCTCTTGTGGTAACGGTAACTTTAGTGGAGAACCACGCTAAAGAAGCAACCATAGCGGCAACCATGGTAGTGGCTAATAATGTCACAAATGCTGGAAGGACGAATTTCTTTTTCATATTAGATAACCATACTCCAGTCACATGTGAAATAAATTGTATCTTCTAACACCTCTTCAGATAAATAGGTGGAATAGACGAATTCGATGGCGGGACGATAATAGTCACAAATAACCGCGATGTAATTAACAGTAGCGGTTTCGGAATACCATAATCTCTTATGTTGGTCAAAACTCACATATTCCATTGTGGTGTCATCAAATGTTGCGAATGTCGCTCTATTGAAACCAGAAGTGCTATCAAATTCCGCCATAGGGAAACGATAGGTGGTTTCTTTAGTAATAGTGCTGCTATTAAATTCGTTAGTGGTATATGCATGACTATAGAAAGCGACGACAGAACTTAATGGATTGCCAGTTTCTTGAATGGGCTTTTTGGGGTTTCCATTTTCATCAGGAAGTCCGAAATATTCTTCGTTGCTGCAGTAAGCATAAACAGTAATAGGATCTTGAGCTGTAGCAGTAATAGTGTCATTTAATTCAATTAACATCAAAACAGGATGGTTTTGTTCCAAATCATCATAGGTATCCATTTCAATGGTGAAGTTTTCACTATAATCGACGTTATTAGTATCTTCGTTATATGTCGCTGTGGCGATAGGGGTTTTATTGAAATCATAAGTGACATTAGCGTAATCAATATCAGTCACTTCATGAATAGTGAGTTTTTTGAAAATCTTATCAGGAGTATAGATTTTCATTTCGCCATCATTTTTTTTGGCTCTAAAAGCGGTGAACCAAGCGACGGTAGAAACGACGACGGCGACCAATGAGAAAGAGCAGAGACCGATTGCGGCCACCATCTTGACATTAAGATTCTTTCCTACTTTTCTCATTTGTTAAAAAACAGCCTTTCACCTTTCATTCGGCAGCTGGCTGTCAGTTTTGAGACCCTATAGCTTTGCGTCACTAGATTTCTCTAGTTTTGCTCTTTTCGTAGATATTTTATATTTATAAAAATAAATATGCAATATATTTCTTATTGGGATTTTTCTTTTGACCTCTCCTTTATTGGTCACGATTTCCACTGATGACTTCGTTACGAGAGATTTCTCCGATAAAAGAAGTCACCGCTTTTCCGAGATCGCTATAACGCTTCAAAACCTCAACATATTGGGAAACTGTACGGTTTTGATCGATATTTCCAGCGACTACGCCTACGGAAACGAATGGAATTTTATTCAAATAACAAGCTAGTGCGACACCACCAGTGGAGGAGTCGACTACTAAATCGTTTTTATTACCAAAAATAACACCACCAGCAGAAGAAATGGCCTCTAAGTCTTTTCTAGAGTGGATGGTTTTTTCAATACTAATGAAGGGTGCGTTTTTTGAGCCAGCTTTCTTTAAAATCTTATTCATGCTTTCAATCATCAATTGTAAAACATAGGTATCGGTGACATAAGATTGGGGGCAAGTAGGTACTTGACCTAAGATAGCGTTTTCTACACCGATTTGGTTAACTTCGCCTAAATAGGCTTGTTTAGAGATAACGATATCTCCACCTCTAATATCATCGACACAAGTAGTGCATTTACCGACATTAATAACTAAAACAACATAGTTTTTGGCTAAAATAGTGTTGACGATTAAAGCGCTTAAATAATTGGTGTATCCACCATAAATAACACCGACTTTTTGGGAGAAAACGGTGCCGACCATCAAGGTAAATTGACCTAAGATGGTTTCTTCGCTTTTATTTCTTAATTTGCTTTCAAAATATAGCACATCATCATGCGTGCTTCCGATAATCAAAATCATCTTAAGTTCTCCTTCTTTTCAAATTGGTTATTAGCAATGAATTTTTCAAATTCTTGTCTTGGTAGTGGTTTGGAATAATAGAAACCTTGAATGGTGTCACATTTGAATTTCTTTAAAATATCGACTTGTTTTTGGTTATCGACACCTTCTGCAACAACTTCTAGACCGATTTCTTTAGAGAATTCGATCATGAATTTCGCGATTTCACGGGATTTCACATCTTCTTCAATATTATCGATAAAAGATTTATCAATCTTAATAACATCGATAGGCAAAATCTTTAAGTTATTGAAATTAGAGAATCCGACACCAAAGTCATCCATAAGGATACGTAAGCCATATTCTTTAATCTTTTTAAGAATGGAAATAGATAAGAAGAGGTTTGCACCTGTGGTGCCTTCCACAATTTCAATCTCTAATAAAGTTGGATTGATATTATATTTCTCAATCGTACTAATTAAATCATCGACGAAGTTCGGTGAATAGAATTCGTATAAGGAGAAGTTGATGGATACAGGAATTAATCTTCTACCTTTTCTTCTCGTTTCATCTAAATCTTTACAGACTTGTTCGAAAACGAACATGTCAATCTTATGAATGAGACCACCGTTTTCAGCAGTATTGATAAATCTCATGGGAGATAATAAACCACGTGTGGGACTATTCCATCTAATCAAGGCTTCGGAAGATATGAAGGTTTTGCTAGTTAAATTGAATTTAGGTTGATAATAAACCACGAATTCATTTCTCTCTAATGCAGCGGAAATCTCATCAGCATCATCGCTGGTGGTATCAATTAACATTTCTTCACTAAAGAAAATAGTGGATTCGTAATTCTTTTCGGCCACTTCACGAGCGGCGACGGCTTTATTAACCATGTCATATACTTGATCATCAATATTTTCACGATGTTCAAAAATACCGATAGAGGGTTGAATATATAAACGGAAATCCTTTTCTACAGAAATACGATATGCCTCATCTTCTAATTCATTAATAAAGGCATTAAGTCTTTGTTCATCGCAGATGAGATAGAAGATAAAGTTTCCGCGATAGAAACAATAATAAGCATCTCTAATCGCCGCTTTCTTTTGCGAACTTCCTAAGAAAGTTTCCACGATATAGTCACTTAAATAACCATTGAAATCTGCCGCTTTTTTCATCGCATAGGTCGTGGATGCGGAACTCTTCACTGCGTTAAAGGCTACCATATAACCTTTTCTATTTTTGATTCTCACGCCGGAAAGGACATGAGTGAAGAAGTTATAAGAATAGAAAGTTGTCTTTCTATGCAAGTTATAATCATTTTCTTTTATGATTTCCTTAATTTGTCGTCTTTCGTTTAAATACAAAGCGACCAAGAACATGATGACGCCACCGACAACCAACAAAAGAGCTGTGGATATTACATAAAATAGTCTCTCTTGAACGGTATTAGTAAATACTAAAATAACAGCGGTAATCGCATAGGTAATGAAAATAGAGGATAGGGCAAATATCCAACCGACAATCGTTTTGGTTCTATTCATTTTTTCTTACCTCCGTTCGCTTTTTCCTCAATCATTTCATTGAGTAATTCTTTCTTTAATCTTTCTTTATCTTCATCCGACATATTCGCTAATGCATTTTGTTCTCCTTGTTGAGGAGCATCGCCATCAATGACATCGCCATTAGCGGTAACTTTCTTTGGTTCATCATCGTCATCTTTATAGGCTCTTACTATATCAATAACGGAACTAACTACTAGATACATCGCTGGAATTAATAACATTATCAATAATCCCCAAGGAGTGGTCATGAAATTGAATACCCCTCCGAGGAAAACGGAATGTCCCACAACCTTTCCTAATAAAAGGTTTTCATTAAAGGATTGAGATTGATTGGTGCAGTCTGCTGTTTCTGTACCATGTATATCACCCGCACATTGTTTGGATGCGGTGTTGATACCATGAGCGACGAAATTATAATGAGTGCTACCATCGGCTTCGACATAGGAATTAATCGCGGTTAATCTATGGGTCATCGGTGTTTTTTCACCGTTTCCAAAGACATCCCACATAAATGTCACGTCATCCCCAACTTCTAAAGTTCCAGGATCTACCTTTTTGACGATAACTGCGCTATCGACTTTATATTTTGGTTCCATAGAATCGGTTAAGATAACTAAGACTTGATATCCTCCGTAATTAGGAACTCCAAAATTCTTGCTTTTTGTCGTTTGAGCGACGATAGTCATGACGGCAAAGAAACCAAAAAAAGCAAGAAAAATACCAGTCAAAACCCATTCGACTATCTTTCTAGCTTTACTCTTCGGTTTTTTAACTCTTTGCTTTTTTGCCATCTTATCACCTATTCATTTTTGTTATTTTCTGGCAAAACCTCGTTGCTTTCTTCTGCTTTAGCTTCTTCCTCTAATTTCTTACGAGCTTCTTCTAAAGCTTTTTGTTCTGCTTTCGCCTTTTTAGTGGCTTCTTCTTCCACTTTACGGTCTTCAATAGCGTTTTGTTTGAGGTCTTTTCTGGCTTGTTCAAGCATATCGATTTCTTCTTGCTTACGACGTGCTTCTTCCGCAGCAATAGCGGCTTCAATCTTCTTTCTTTGTTCTTCTTTTAAGGCCGCTTGTTTCTTTTCGAACTCTTTCGCTTCTTTTTCTCTTCTCTTCTTTAAAGCGTTGACGCGTTTTTGTTCCGCATCGAGTTCTTTCTTCTTCTTAGCGTCTTCTTTTTGGAAGTTAGCCTCTTCTTTTGTGGGTCGAGGTTTCACTTCTCCGATGGTCTTAGCTTGATCTTTAAAGTATTCATCGTCCGCACGGATAAAGAGAATTTGTTTTCTCACTAATGGACCATAGACAAATGGATCATCATCCATAGATTTAAGAATCTTAGGTTTATATGATTTTTCGGTTTCTAAAGCAATATCGCTTGGTTCACCGGTTTCGGTGACGAGGAAAGCCGCTAACGCGACAGAGTCGACGGCACGCATTTGCACAGGATTATAAGCGGTATAATCTTCTTTAACTTTATAATCGATACCTAATTGGTTATAGGCATTAATGAAACGATATAATTCATAACATTTATGATATTTAACGTTCTTTCTAATAATATTAGTTTGAATAATTTGACCAGTAATTTCTTTTTCGTTCTTAAACATCTTCATGAAGTCAGTGCCCATATAATAAAGGAGGTAGTTTCTGACTTTTTCGATACGTTTAATGTAGTTAGTGTTGGATTCACCTTTGGTGTCTTCATCCGCGGATTTAGTGATTTTCACTTTTGTTTCAATCTCAACGATTGCGCCATCGATAACTGCACGGCATTTATGCAACATGACATCGGTTTCTTTTAAAGGAACGAATTTAGTCATAAATTCATAACGTTTTTCCACGAAAAGCACCAATCTTTTCACTAAAGTGGCGATGAATTTATTTTCATATGTTAAATAATCGTCATCCGTGCCGATATTTAAGATTTTATTAGGGATAACGTTACCATTTTCATCAATACTTTTGACAAATTGTGTGTGACTAGCTAAATGACGAACACTTTCCGCGTTCGTTTTCTTGGCTAACTCGACAGGAACGATATCGGTAACAGTTTTGGTGACTTTACGAGGATTCTTAATAATTTCGCCTAATTCAGGGATACAATCTTCAATCATTTGGAGCCATTTAGGATCGTAGTTAGAGCTTTCGATTCTATGACTTCTAAGATATTTGTTGTCACCCTTACTAATCGCGTTAAGAATATCCATGCTGATTTTGTCACGCGCGACTAAAGAATCGATCTTGCTTTGAATCTTCAAGTTCGATACTTGATATCTCGATAATCTCTTCTTTTGGGCATCAGTTGTAATAATCATAAATTATTATCCGAGTTTAATTAATTCATCGATTTTGGCATGGGCCATTTTGAAAGTATTCTTTCCGAATAATCTTTCAATTTCACCATGTAATTGTTTTAATTCGTCTCTTAAAAAAGCGAGGTTTAAAGCTTCGAATTTCTTTAAGATCTTGTTTGTAAAGATGAAATCTAAACCATCCACTTCCGTAGCGCCACAAGCGACATAGACAGGGATGAAGATTTTTAATTGTTTTAAAATACGGTTACCAAAGGCAATCTTGAATTTGCTAATAACAAAGCTGTCTAATTTATCGAATTTTTCTAAAATCTTTTCGCTGACAGGATATTGTTTTTGCGCATCTTCAAATAATTCATCAATTTGATCGAAATTGACGTGAATTTGTTCGGTATATTCGGCATCAAATGGAATACCTTTGTTATCAAAGAACAAGGAAATAGCACGGTCGTAGACCTTATCGGAAATGGTGAAGGTACTATCGTCGTTGTTCGCTGTGCCGAAGAAATAGACATTTTGAGGAATTAACATCTTACCTTGTTTGACGTGATCGGGGTCATTTTGGTCATAAGAGTTAATTAATTCGATCTTCCATTCGTTTTTATTAGGCATTTCCATGATGGATAAGAATTCAGCGAAATAATATTCAATACGGGCTAAGTTCATTTCGTCTAACACGATGATATTCATGTCTTTACGATAGGTCGCAGTGTATAACGCTCTTAAGAATTCGGTTTCATTGAATTTTTTCGTAAATTCATTGTAATAACCTAATAATTCACTTCTATCTTTCCAAGAAGGTTGGACAGAACACATAGAAGCATCATTATCAAAGAATTTTCCTAAAGCATAGGCTAAGGATGTTTTACCAGTACCAGAGATACCTTCTAAAATAATTAATTTAGAGGAAGCCATACCAGCGAATAATTGACGGATGGTTTCAATCTTATAATAAAGGTGTAATTGACTGGCGGCGAATAATCTAAAGGAATTGCATAATTCTTCTAAAGATAAACCATCAACAGGAGCGATAGAAGTATCGACATCGCGATATTCATGATCGACATATTTGAGTTTGGGGAAGCGGGATGCCACTTCTTCAACAGCTTCTCTATCCTTTTGACTTAAGTCAGGGTTATCAATGCCTAAGGCACCGACTTTTAAGTTAAGAATCTTATCTTTTTCTTGAATAGCTTCAAATAATTCGTAATTTAATTTTTCAATTTGATCTTTTAATTCTTGTTTATCTAATTCAGTTTTATAGAAACGCACATATTTTCTAATAAGAATGAATAAGAGGAATCCTAATCCACCGATGAGGCCGACAAGGAGAATCCAGAACAACACATAGAAGAACCAACCCCAGAAACCAAAGTCTGGTGAGTAGTGGGAGAAATAAGTATTGTAATCAGCAAAATTATCAGGAACGGGTTTCCATGGTCCGGCGAACAAATCTTTAAAAAAGTTACCGAGGTCTTCAAAGAAGGCCACAAGCATTTGTCTTAAATATTCAAAATATGCATTCATATTAGAAATTCTCCTCTCCAATCTTGAATTGGATATTTGCAGTAAATTGTCCTTTTTCTGTATATCCGATATTGTCTTTGTCCCATCCTTCTAAATACATGGATAGAACAATTTTTTTCTTTTCAAAGGCTTTTAATTTGATGCGGATACCATCGTTATAGCCTTCATCTGTACTGATATCAGCTTCTTTTAATGTTAGGGAATTTTCTTTTCCTCTTACTAAGCCATTGGCTTCGGAAGCTTCGATATCAACGATGCGGGATTCTTTGCGATGCTTGGCGTTGAATTTATCAACTCGACCCACGAGCACGGAATCGTTAATTAATGGATCGCTATAAACGAGCTTACTTTCATCGTTATATTCACCGAAGAAATATTCTCTTGTATCATCTTCTGTGTAATAGCAATCGTAATATTCGATATCGGGATCCATGGTATCTAGTGGTCCACATAGATATGTTTCTTCATTTTTATATGGATCCACGATGTAGTATTGATAATCCTCATGATTTTCGTTTTCTTCATCAGGAATCAACACTGACATTCTTATTGATTGTGTGACATTGTTGAGATCGGTTAATATCTCTTCTCTCTTACTTGCATCGCTAGACATCAAGTTAGCTTTTTCTTTATTTGCTTTTTCGTCAGGGAGGAAAGATGTCTTTTCAGCATCTAATGTCACAACGACATTATATTCGGAAAATATATATAATTCTTTAGAAAAATATCCATCTTCATCTAAAGTGATTTTTTCTCCCCTCGTGTAAGAGTCGATATTATCGTGGCTCACTTGGTGATATCCCGTTCTAAATACGGGTTTATTGGCGTAATTACCGAGCCATTCTTGGGAGAACATCGAACTGACTGGTCGATAGTTCTTATCTTCAAAATCAAGAGTGGTTTGATAATTGATCTCTTCTTCTGGATTATCGGGTGGCAAAGCCGCATAAATTGTTTTGTCACCGACGAAAGAAATAACGATTGGATTCACACCTAAAAGATCGCCACTAGCGTACCAAGCGACGGAAATACTAATTCCGGCAATCAATGCCGCACTAATTAGTCCTATAGATGCAATAACTAAACGTTGTTTTTTCATAATTACTCAGCATTAAAAAGTTCAAATGTTAAAGAGAGATCAAATACATCATTAATGACTTTTTCGGTAGCATTTTCACACCATCCTTCTTCATAAATTGTCAAAGTGGTGTATGCATAATGATCATCTTTTATAGAAGCAACATTTTTCTTAGATAGGACGGAAGCTTTTCCTAAATAACTAGTCGTTTTATAGGAAGTGCTATCGGGTTGAGCTATATAAGCACCTTGTTCATGCACTCCGTTAAATGGTGTTCTATCGACAAGAGGTCTAACTTCATCGCCTTCATGAGGTGTGGTACTAAAGTTGATGTGGTCACATTCCCCGTAGATGAATTCTTTGTTGTCATAGTCTAAATCGATATAACCATCACGATCTAAATCCAAAGTTCCACCGACTTTTTCACTACCATTTCTATTTGTGTTGGGATTAAAAATGAAATTCTCACCATTTTGATTATCGATATGAATTCTAATGGTTTGTGAGAGACTGCCGTTATCGGCATCTCTTAATTCCACACCTGTTAGCCTAACTTCAAAATTGTTGAAATGTTCATCATTACGATTTTTGGCGTCAAAGACTAATGGCAATGCCAAGTAGTGTTCTTTTTGTGCTTCTTCGTCGTAGTTGTGTTTGAGAAGACCAGGACGTGCTTTCAAAGAAAAATCACCATTGGTTTCATAAGCACCAGAAGTAACTGGCACTAATGGATGAGCTTGATTCTCGCTAGCTCCCCCGCCTGCATACCCGCTTGCGGTAAAAAAATAAGAAAGAGCTTCGGGAGAAATTCCTTCATCTGACCAATAGATGTTACTATCGGCATCCTTCGTTAAACCATAGTTACTAGCCTCGGGTAATTCCTTGGTGCTCACTAATCCAACTTTTAAAGAGTTGGATTTATCCAAAGCGGTACCATGAAAATGCGATTCAATATGTCCGCTATAAGTAAACCATGCGTATGTACCCGCAACGGAACCCACTGCGGCTAATACTAATGAACTATAGATGCCAAATATAATAAAGTATTTGCTTACGTCTTTAGTCTTATTCATTGGAACTCTGAGTGGCTTCTATGCCAATTTCGAGTTTAGAAAATCCATTATCAGGAGCTGGTCCATTACATTCTGGATCGGTTCCTTCTAACCAAGCGAATATAGTGTAGCGATAGTAATCGCCAGGCTTAAATTGAGAAATCTTTTCTTCCATGATGACATTGTCTTCAAGGAAATTGGTGGCGTATTCATCACTGCCTTTCCAAATCTTTTCTTCCCACACTTCTTCACCTTGTTCGTTGATATGTGAAGGAGCGCCACTTCTTGGTGGCTTAGCGTATGTGCGGTAGTTGTGTTCCTCACTATTATTTTTATATAGTCGTATTCTCAAAAGATCATCAAAACCATATGTATATGTGTATTGGACAGCTTGTGGCCTTTGATTTTCTGTCATACGTAACGTGAATTTATAATCTGCGGTCACATTGCCAATATTTTTAATATGGAAAGTATATTTAAAGTAGTAAAGGTACTCGATTTTATGAGTTTCTTCATTAATTTGAGCACCATCTAGATAATCAGTTGCCTGGTTATCATAGCGTTCGTGATCCATTAAGTTTGGGGCAGTTTGTAATTCGTAAGATGGTAAGTTAGACACCATTAAATGAGTCGTATTATCCTGGGAACTACCGGAACGTTCTGATTGTCCATCTGTGGCACTGTCTTCATTTTGTGTTAAAGTCAATTTCACATTGGTTTGTCTTAATTTGACAGTGAAAGAACCGACACGGTATCCAAGGAAGGCTACGATCATTAATACGACTATACCGCCTGTGCATATAGCAGATGCGATAGCCGCGGCTTTCTTTGCTTTCTTTTTTCTTACGTAACTACCTTCGACCATACTTAAATTGAAACTCTTGGCTTAGGGATATTGAAACTAATTCCCTGAGGAGATTCTATAAACTCTATGTGTCCCATTGGGTTTATTTTATTTAAAAAGCCAGTTGCAATCATCCAATCAACAGAGCTTTTAATAAACCCTTTTAATTTTTGGCAACTGGCTGTCTTAATCTTGTTTAGATCTGAGACCCTTTAGTTTTGCGTCGCTAAATTTCTCTAGCTTTGCTTTTTACGAATGTTTGGCAACTGGCTATCTTTCTTTCGGAAGACCCTTTAGTTTTGCGTCGCTAAATTTCTCTAGCTTTGCTTTTTACACGAATATTTTATTCTTGATAATTTTTTCTTGTCAACATTTTTTGAAAACTTTTTTCACTTAATATGTGCCGGCACACATGCGCGCATAAACTAGATAGAAAAAAAGATATCTTTAGATATCTTATTCTTCTTTCTTTTTATTTTCTTCTGGAAGAGTCTCTTTAGCGAGATCTTTCATTAATTCTCTTCTTAAAGCTTCTTTTTCAGCATCACTTAATTCGTTAAGTTCTACCTTCTTTTTCTTATTCTTTCTTAAGTATAAGACTAACGCTAGGATATTGCCGATTAATAAGACAAATAATGGAATAACGATAGCGACACCAAAGATAGGTGGATTGGCTTGGAAATAACCGATAAAAGTATTGGGGTTAATAGATTCTTTATATGTAGGCATCGTGGCAATCATGATGATGGATACCACGAAAAGAAAAATCGTCACTGCGACATCAAGTGCGAATAAGGCGATAAATAGAATTTTTTTGGCTTGTGGGCTCATACTTAAATCGTTTTCAGGCGTATACCTATCACACATTATATATTTTATTACCCGAAAATAACAACAAGCTTTTTAAGAATATTCCTAGAAATCTAGGATTATTCAAATTATTTTTTTACCATACAAGCAATAAAAAAGCCGCCACCGAAGTGACGGCTAATTCGTTCGCTTTAATTAAGCAAGGATTTCGGCGATGGTGAAGCTTAAGCTTGTTTCAACTGCTTTTTCATCGAGGTAGGTAGTTCTGCTGTGTTCATCAGAACCTTCAAACCAGGTATAAACAGTGGCTTCAACGGTACCAGTGTAGGCTGGATCGCTTTGTTCACGATCGAATAAATCACCCATATAACCAACATAATCAGCTTTGTGAGCAGCTTCAACGGTTGTACCTAAGACATTGCCTTCTGGGTCTAAGTTTTTGGTTTTGACTTCGCCAGAAACAGCAGCGGTATAGGTGGTAACACCAGCAGTGGTTTGAGCGGTTAAAGTGGTCTTATAGCCATATAATAAGTGTTGAGCATCATATTGAGCGACACCGGTGTTTTTGTCTGTGCCATTGACATAGTCAGCAGCATTGGCATCTCTGAATGGAGCGATAACGAAGTATCTTTCTAAAGCACCATTATAAGCACCATTAGCGGTGGTAATTCTGACACCAATTCTTAAGGATTCTTGAATAGAAGAACCACTGACGACTTGGAGAGCGGCATTATCATAATATAATGCATAGTTCTTGCCAGACTTTTTGCTTAATTCAAATTTGGCTTTGTACATAGTGGCAAAATAGAAATCTTTATCTTCATAGGTAGGATTGCCTTCGCCATCTAAGACTGGATCACCTGAGACAGGATCAACGATCATGACTGGGTGTGTGCCATCTTTTAATTTGTCAGCAGCGATTTCACGATAGGATTCGATAACAGGAGCTTCAGGTGTGCTGCTACGAGCTAAATTAGCAACGTAGAACTTGCCATTAGGCATATCGACAGAAGCATCTCTCATTAATTCGTGAGAAACGGTAGCAGGAGTATTAGCACTGGTGGAAACAGCGTTACCAACAACAGTACCAGTACCAGCTGTTAAAGTAACCTTTAACCCTGGTTCAGGATTGATAGATGTAACGGCAGAAGAGTTGATAGTAACTTTGCTTTGAGCGAAGTACCAAGCAACGGTGCCTGTCACTGCAGCAGCAGTACCAAGAGCGATAACTGCAAATGCAGGAGCTAAAATTCTAGTTTTTTTCATAATATAAACCTCAAAATCGATTTATTTTTTTCCTTATTAATAATTAGTTGCTTCTGAACATTTTGAATGTCATACCAGCAGCGAAAGCGGTTTCGATTCCTTTGGAATCTTGAATACATTTGCTATCAGTACCTTCGAACCATGTGAAGACGGTGATGTCTAAGGTTGTTTGTTCACCGGAAGTGACTTTGAATGGAACTTCACCGATGTAACCCATATTGCTGGTATAACCAGAATCGAGAATGTCATCAGTAGTGGTTGGTAAAGCGGTGGAACCGATAATAGCTCTGCTTTCAGCAACACCAGCGGCGTCGTCATCAGCAGCGGTAATTTTCTTAATAGAACCATCGACAGTGCGTGGAGCCCAAACGAAGTAGCTGCTAGCAGTTTTGACACCAATTCTTAAAGCAGAAAGGACATCATTTGTACCGGTGCTAAGAGCGGTGACACTGTTTAAGGATGCAGCAGAATCAAAGAATAATTCATAGTTGTAACCAGAAGTAGCATTCAAATTGAATGAAACTTTGAAGCTGGTGGCATAGAAGATATCGATTGTATCGATGGTACCAGCGGCATATGGAGAAGCAATGCTTCTGAAGGAATCGACTGATCCGTCATCGGCTAAGTTGGTGCCCCAAACGGCTGGAGTGGAAGCTAAGTTGACAGAAGCATCTCTTAATGGAGAATGTGTAACGACTGGAACTTCGCCACTGGAATCAACTGTAGTATTAACGATAGAAGAAACGTTCATAACTAAGCTGGATTCAGGATTGTAAACTTTGATGTTACTCATTGTTAAAGATTTGACACGGCTGGCTGTGAACCATGCGACGGTTCCGGTAACGGCAGCGGCCATAGATAAGCATAAAATTCCCATAGCAGGAACGATAATTTTTGATTTTTTCATAATATGTAAACCTCCGTAAAAATCAAAACGACCAATAGTATACTCTATTCGTCATGTATGGATGATGTTACGGGGATTGTTTGATAAGCAGATGGGACTCAACTCGTCAAATTCTGTCCGCATAAATAATCTAAACTAACACCAAAAAAAGTGCAAACATTTTTTTACAAACAATTAATTGTTTATTTTTGAAAAATTACTAGTATAATGGATAATACACTGGAGAAAATATATATGGTTAGTGATAATCCTAAAATGGAAAATAAGGATCGTTTAAGACTCGAATTAGCGTTAGATATCGCACAACTTTGTATGTTTGAAGTTAGCGCTGATTGTCAGCTTTTATACCTCGAAAATGCGCACTCTGTGTTCGATGCTTCTGACTCAGTTATTTTCCGCCGTTTAAAACAATTTGATGGCTTAAAACCAAGCGAGTACATTAATAGAATTTGTGATTCTCTTGTTCATCCAGATGATGTTGCGTTATTCCGCGACTTCTATAAACAGATGAAACAATATAATATTTTTTCTTTTGAAGTAAGGTTATTACAAGTTACTGGTAAATACGTATGGTGCAAAATCACCATTGAACCAATCGTCGTAGAAGGAAAATTATCTTCTGTGATTGTCGCGGTTATGAATATTGCCTCCACAAAAGAAAAGATGTTACAACTCGAATTATCTAATATGATGGATAATTTCACCGATTTATATAACAAGACTTCTTCTTTTGAAATGATCAATAAAGAAATTGAAAACTGTCGTCCATCTGATAAATATGCTTTCGCTATCCTCGATATTGATAATTTCAAGCAATTCAATGATACCTATGGTCATGACTTAGGCGATGAAATCTTAAAAGAAGCCGCTAAGACACTAAGAGAGCAATTAAACGAAAAAGACTATATTATTGGACGTTTTGGTGGTGATGAATTCATTATCTTAGTGAAAAAGTATAACGATATTGAATCCTTAACCGAAATATTAAGCAAAATTAATACTTATCGTGTAAGAAGACATATTTGTCGTGCTTCTATTGGTGTTTCTATTCTTAATGAAGATGCGAATACATTCTCTAAATTATTCAAACATGCAGATAATGCTTTGTATGAAGCCAAACACACAAATAAATCCATCCTCTTCTATAGCCAGATGAGAGGAAACAAATAATTGTTTAAAAAGAGCCGCATTAAGCGGCTTTTCTTTTCATCTATAAGCACATCCTCTCATAAGAGAAACACTTCATAATTATATCGTAATTATATCTCAATTATGATAAAATTTAGATGAAACCAAACAATATTTGGGGGAGGTAATTAAAACATGAAAAAAGAATACGATTTTACTAGTGCAAGAAAAAATCCATATGCCAAAAAACTAAAAAAACAAATAACAATTAATATTAATGAAGATGTTTTAGATTACTTTAAAGCCATGTCTGAAGAGACTGGAATACCTTATCAAATATTGATAAATTTGTATCTTTGCGATTGCAAAAACAATAATAGGAAAATCCAATTTATCTAATTTTCAAATAATCTTTTATATCTAATATATTTTTCGTTTGATAGACGCTCTTTTTTAATATGTCTTCATCAACAGGAGATAAATCTTCCACAAAGATGACTTTTAGCCCAGCATTATACGCTGCAGTTACTCCGTTATTTGAATCTTCTAAGACGAGAACCTCATCTTTGTTAACACCAGCATCTTCTAATGCCGCTAAATAGACGTAGGGGAATGGTTTGCCCCTTGGCATATTACGAACGCTTATTATTTTATTTATATAAGGAAGAATATTATTATATCTTGCATGTTTTAACACATATTCTTGGGAAGAAGATGTGACAATAGCGATCTTGATATTTGTATTGTTTTTGATATACTCAAACAATTCTAGGACACCTGGTTTAAGAGGGAAGTGATGAGTTTTTAAATATTCATCCATCAGCTTTACTCTTGCGGCGTGAATTTTATGATAATCCGCGGTGGGACCAAAAAGATCATGAAAATAATCTTCTGTCATTTGATGATCTCGGCTTCGCAACAGAAGCTCTTGCTCCACAGATAAATCAAACCCATATTCCTTGCATGCTTCTATCCAGCATTTTTGGTAAATGGGTTCGGAATCTATAATCACTCCATCAAAATCAAAGAACAAATACTTAATTTTCATTTTTAAAAGTATTCAATATTACCTACTCCCACACTCTTGATTTTGTAGTCGTGAGTTATTAATTTCATATTATTTGACACAGATTGAGAAATTAATATTTGATCAAAAGGATCTGAACTCATGGAAAAATCTATTTTTTCAAAAGTAGTAACATTGTCGATGCTTAACGACAAGAAAATATATCCAGCTCTTTGGCAATAATTGCGAATTTCTTCAGCCGTAAAAAACATTTCGTTTGGTTTCTTTTTGTGCTTTATAGCGATTTCCCATAAAGAAGCCACGGAAACATATACCTCGTTTGAAGACTCACTTATTAAATCTATTATTTTTTCAGGCAATCTTAAATAATCGCTTAGAGCCCAAATTAAAACATGCGTATCCAATAAAAGTTTCATAATTAATCTCCTAAAAAATCCATTATTTCAATATTGTCAAATTCATCTTGAGTGAGATTAAAATCTTTTAATTCCTCTTTGGCTATTCCTAATCTTTTACTGACTTTTTTACAAAAAGGGATAATTTGTGCTACGGGTTTTCCGTTTTTGGAAATAATGATTTCTGTTTCATGACCGTCAATTAGACTTTGTATGATTCTTGAAAAATGTGTTTTAGCATCGTAAATGTTAACTTCCATATAATTCTCCTGACCTGACCAGTCTGGTCAACTATATTATATAATGTTTAATGTATAGTATCAATAAAATATAAATAATATATTTATTATTTCTACACAATTTGGTACAATAACAATTAATGATATGGAGGCTTTATTATGTCAAAAGCAGATGAAATTTTTGTGGCAAATATGAAAGAAATCTTAGAAACCGGTTTTTCGGATGAAGGATTACCAGTTAGACCCCATTGGGAAGATGGCACGCCCGCTCATACGATTAAGAAATTTTGTATTGTTAATAGATACAACTTACAAGAAGAGTTCCCTATTTTGACTATTAGAAAAACCGCTTTTAAATCCTGTATCGATGAACTTCTCTGGATTTGGCAAAAGAAGAGCAACAACATCCATGAATTAAATTCTCATGTTTGGGATTCCTGGGCGGATGAAACTGGTTCTATTGGTAAAGCCTATGGTTATCAATTAAGACAAAAACATATTTACCCCGAAGGTGAATTCGATCAAGTTGATAGAGTCCTCTATGATTTAAAACATAATCCTCAATCCAGAAGAATTATGACCAACTTATATAATTTCCAAGATCTACATGAAATGGGTTTATATCCATGTGCCTATTCCATGACCTTTAATGTCACCGGTGATACTTTAAATGGCATCCTCAACCAAAGAAGTAATGATATGTTAACCGCAAATAACTGGAATGTCTGCCAATACGCCATCTTATTAATGATGTTGGCCCAAGTTTCTGGCTTAAAAGCGGGTACACTTGTTCACGTAATCGCGGACGCCCATATCTATGATAGACATATCGAAATGGTTAAAGAAATTATTCAAAAACCACAGCATAAAGCCCCTAAAGTTATTATGGATCCCACAATTACTAACTTCTATGATTTCACAGTCGACTCCTTCAAATTAGAGGGTTATGAATACGAAAAATTAGACAAGAAGATTCCTGTAGCTATCTAATATGATTATTTCTATCCTTAACTGCGACATTAAATATGGTATTGGAAAGAAGAATGGACTATTGTTCAATCTTCCTTTAGACATGAAGTATTTTAGAGAAACCACAAAAGGTCATGTCGTAGCGATGGGAGAAAATACTTTATTATCATTTCCGGGAAGCAAACCATTAAAAAATAGAACAAATATTGTTCTATCTAAAGACATTGACCATAATTATGAAGGTGTTATTAATGTCCATTCATTTGATGAGTTTATCAACATGATAAAAGAATATGGAAAGAAAGAAACAGTATTTATCATTGGTGGTGCTAGCATCTATGCCCAAACGCTTCCTTATGTTGATGAAGTATATCTCACGAAAGTTAATGCCGATGGTGCTGCGGAAGTCTTCTTCCCAAACCTTGATATTAATCCCGACTTTGTCTGTGTAGATGAAGGAACACCATTAGATGATAATGGCATAGAAATAAGATTTACTAAATATAAAAACCTTAATAAAAAATAATAAAAAAGCCTGCAAATCGCAGGCCTTTTATTTATTGAATATCAACTCTTTTGCGTATTCTAATTGTTTATCAGTTACTTTACCACCAGATATTAAGGAAGCTATTTCATGTATCTTTTCTTCGAGAGATAGCTCTTTTATTTCGGTATATGTTCTTCCCTTATTTACTGATTTAGAAATCTTTAAATGATGAGTGCCAAACGCCGCGACTTGAGGGAGATGGGTTATAGCAATCACTTGAGTGGTTAAGGATATCTCATAGATCTTCATAGCCATCTTTCTAGCTATCTCTCCAGAAATGCCGGTATCTATTTCATCAAAGATGACTGTTGATATCTTTTGTGATTTGATAAACAAGGCTTTTAAGGCAAGCATAATACGGGAAGCTTCACCACCAGAAATAATCTTGGCTAATGGTTTCAATCCTTCACCAATATTGGTTTCAATTAAGAAATCGACTTCGTCTATTCCATCTAATTTATAAATGCTACCTTTATAGTCATCTTCCATTTGTGGTTCGTTAAAAGATACTTCGAATTTGGCTTCTAATGATAGATCCGCCAGATTGGCTTCTAATTCTTTCTTGATTGATTTAGCAATTTCTTTTCTAATTTTAGATAAATCTAATCCGGCATTATAAGTATCTTTGTAGGCTTGAACCATATCTTTATGTGCGGCATCAAGATTGGCTTTAAAATCTTCTTCGTTTAATAAGAGAGCTTCTAATTGTTTTTGATGTTCTATTAGTTCAGGAATATCTTTTTTGTATTTCTTTTTTAGACCTTCTAAAAGATGTATTCTTTCTTGTAAGGTATTTAAGCGATTAGGATCGTAATCAAGCCTAGAATGTTCCTTTTTAATATTATTAAATAAATCTTCTAATTCATAATAGTGATCATTGAGTTTGACTTTTGTTTCATCGTAATGAGTTTGATAATCAGCAAGTTTGTCATAAACACTAGTGAGTTCGTAAAGTTTGTCTAAGAAATCACTTCTTACTAATGAATCAGCTTCCTCTAATAAAGAAAAGATTTTGTCGTAGTGGGTCAAAAGAGAAATCTCTTCTTTGATTTCCTCTTCTTCGTTTTCTTTTAATTCCGCTTTTCGGAGTTCTTCTAATTCGTATTGATAGATATCTCTTCTCTCGTTGATTTCTTCTTGTTTTCTAACAAGAGCTAAATAGATATTTTTCTTTTCATTAAAATCGCTTAAAGAATTGAGATATTTATTTTTGTATTCACTCGTCAGACCAAGTTTAAAACCATCGATGATTTCAATGAAATTATCGGGATTAAGAATTCTTTGATTATCGAATTGCATATGAATATCTGCGAGATATTTGGATATTTCTTTTAAATCTCCTAAAGTGACATTCACACCATTAACTTTGATATAAGAATTCTTAAAGGAAATAACTCTTTCGACAGTAACGGCATTATCTAAAACAACAATACCTAATTTATCTAACAAGGAGTTTAAATGGATATTATTGCTAGAAAAGACCCCTTTTATCGTAGCTTTTTCTTCACCATTACGTATTAATTCAGTGGAAGCACGTTCACCTAGTAATAAAGATAAAGAATCGATAATTAAAGACTTACCAGCCCCAGTTTCTCCTAAAAGGATAGTTAAACCAGCATCGAATTTCACATCGATGTTTTCAATAATGGCGAAATTATGAATGGTTAATTGTTTGAGCATATTGTTATCTTACTACTAATTCGATTTCTTTTGTTTCCATTTCATTAGAAATAATTACTTTTCCTTTTCCCTTATTTTGGCTTCTCACATAAATAGTGATTTGGCCACCTAATAAAGTTTGCAATTCTGGCCCTAATATAGAAACGCTGCCTTCTGCTTTTACTTTAATAGTTTTATTGGCGTAAGGCATCACATTGCCATCAATATCCACAAATTTAACGACTATAGGCAAAACATCATATGTATCAGATTCAATTAATTCGTTTCTATCGCATGAGTATTCATAGTGGAATTCTAATGATGGTGCGATGCGTTTAACGATAAATTCTTGGTTATTTTTTATGCCTTTAAATGTAAATGTTTTCGCATATCCACCCCATGTAGCGATATGGGTATTCCAAATATCTACGACATCATTCCATTTAAGATGATATTTCATCAAGATTTTAGCCAATAAAAGTTTGTGTTTTAATTTGACATGGCTAAAGCCATATATTCCAGCATAGGAAAAAGCTTCAGCGATTTGCCTTCTTTCTTTTTTGGTGAATCTTTCATCATTAAATGTGGCACCTAAAACATCATTAATAAGAATAGGAGGATGTTTAAGATATTTGAATTGGTCGTGTTTGGGATAAAAACTAGCCACTAATTCATCGTTCTTATATAAGTCCACTTGGTCCATATTGGTGGCTACATATATGTCTTGGTATGTAGCTTCCTTAAAATCGCCAGGTCTCATATTTGTTAAGACTTCTAAAACAGGATGTTCATCTTGTTGTGATTCATAAATAGCCGCGCTGTATTTTTTATTGCGGTACATATCGCTAACACCATGTGGGCATATATGATCACCGGAACCAAAATCAACATGGGTGTAATAATCCACAAAGCACCAACCGATAGATCCACATGTTCTATCATATTTCAAAGCATCATCTAAAACCTTGGCATGTCTTAGTGCAACTATTTTTCTTTTATCTAAATCACTAGTTCCTTTGACTGGTTCCATATGACCCATATATTCCGTTACTAAAACCGGTGCATCTTTTTCCTTGGTGTATTTATTAGGATTGCTGAGGCCTTTCTTCATGTCGGCACATGTGAAATCGTTATAACCATAAATGTCTTCTAATAGTTCAGAATTCCAGAAATTACGCACACCAATAGTGGGACGATATTGATCTAATTCATGGGCGATTTGATTACCTTTTTCATATAATTCATGGTCATCACTTGATTCATCTATACGCACACCATAAGCAATTAAACTAACGTGGTGTCTTTCTTTAAGAACCATCTTTTTGACAAATTCATAATAGAGATTTCTCCAGCCTTCATCTTTACTTATATGTTGCCATCCTGGTATTTCATCAATAACTAGAATACCGAGCTCATCACATTTGTTTAAAAACCATTCAGATTGTGGATAATGGCTGGTTCTAACTACGTTAATACCTAATTCTTTTAATTTTATTGCATCATCTTCTTGCATGCTTCTTGGCATCGCATATCCGACATGTGGATAACATTGATGTCTATTTAGCCCCCTCAATTTAAGAGGCTTATTGTTTAGATAAAAACCTTCATTTGTGAATATCGCATCGCGATAACCAAATTTGGTTTCATATATTTCTCCATTAGAGGCTTTCACTAATAAGGTATATAGATAAGGATCATCAATATTCCAGAGATGCGGATTATCGATTTTGAATTCATTTTGTGTGGGTTTTGCAACGCTTTTTCCTTCTTTATCTAATATTTCAAAAGTCAAAGACACATCTTCTGAATCCACTTTTTCATAATGAATATATGTATTGCCTTGCATATCTCCATAAGCATATAAATCTTTGATATATGTTTTTGGTAATGTTACTAAATAAACTTCTCTATATATACCTGAGAACGTTAGATAGTCAACCGCAAAACCAAACGGAGGAATATTACTATCCTCTTTGCTGTCAAGGATAACCAACAAACGATTTCCTTTTTGTTTGATAAAATTTGAAACATCAATTTCAACAGGGAGATAACCAGAAACAAAATGACCTAAAAAAGTATCATTGAGATAAATATCTGCTTGCAGCATAAAAGCTTCAAATCGTAACAAAAAAACTTTATCAGCGATATTGTCATCTACATCAAAACATTTTTCATAAGTGACAACCTTTTGATAAATGCGTTCATCAAAATAGTTATATGGAACGTTTTGAATATTGTGAGGGATGTCGACTATTTGATGATTCTTGGGCAATTCTTTTAAATAATCTTTTTGAAAATTGTCGATGTAATTCCAAGCGAATGATAATGATTGTTTCATATATAATCCTCAACTTGAAATTATAGCATAAATAAAAAATTTTGTTAAATAATTAACAAAATCTTCATTAATTCCTACGTTATTTCTTTATTTGGCAATCGGGGCAAACCCCATATATTTCCGTATTATGATCTTCTATGGCAAACCCAGTTTCGCTTTCAATGGCTTCATTAGCCTCGTGGTATGGGCAACCTTTTAATGGGACAACTTTATGACATTTAACACATACCAAGACGTGATGGTCATCGTGTTCGTCATGTACTAACGAGAAAATGTTTTCTTTATTTTTGTTAACTTCTTTCTTAGCTAGCCCAGCTTCTACGAAAGAATTCAATGTGCGATACACTGTGGATAAATTAATTTCCTTATTTTTAAGGCCATAAAAAATATCTTCCGCAGTCATGGGAAGTTTTGCTTTTTCTAATACACCTAGAATAGCAATTCTCGGTTTAGTTCTTTTTAAACCATATTTAGTTAACATCTCGTGCGCCATAAAAATATAATACTCTTTTTCTTGCATTAATATTACTTTAATTATATTATTAGTTGCAAATGATTTGCAGTTGCAAGGAGAAAGAGATGAAAATTGTGAAGAAAATAATACCATTTTTATTCCTCATTCATCTTTTTGGCTGCAATAAAATCAACGAAGAAAACACTATCTATACTTCTTTTTACCCTGTGTATGAATTCACATCTCGTATCGTGGGTGACTTATATAACGTCAAAACCATTACTCCTCCAGGAACTGAACCACATGATTTTGAATTAACACCCAAAAAAGTTGCCGGACTAATTGATTCAAAAGCACTATTTGTTAATGGTGTTGGTATAGAGAGCTGGGTGGGTTCCTTGCCTAAAGAAGCCAAAGACAAAACATGTGTTCTAAGCGATGGTGTGGAAATAAGAACCACAAACGGGCAAGAAGATCCACACATCTGGTTGAATCCACTTAATGCGATTAAAGAGATGACAAACGTCGCTAATTACATGTGCCGAATCGATGATAATAATAAAGATGTATATTTGTCCAACTTAGCCATAACTACTACAGAATTTGCCGCTTTGGATAATGAGTTAATGGCAATTAGTAATTCGTTAACGCAAAAGAATATTGTTGTAGCGCATGCTGCTTATGGATATATGTGTGATAGATATGGTTTGAATCAAATATCTATTAATGGTATCGAACCAGATCAAGAACCAAGCGCTAAAACAATAGAAAGAATTATCCAAGCTGTTAACGAATGCCACATAACCACCATATTTACCGAAGAATTAATATCATCAAACGTGAGCGATTTTATATCTCGTGAATGTGGTGTGAAAGTTGAAGTGTTATCACCGCTTGAAGAAATAGAAGAAAATGAAAACTACATAACCGTTATGAAAGATAATTTCCAAAAAATAAAGGAGGCCGCTCAATGATTGAATTTAAAGATGTCACATTCTCTTTCCCAGATGCTGAAATATTAGAAGATGTCTCTTTTACTTTAAATGATGGCGAATTTATTGGTATTTTAGGACCAAATGGTGGTGGAAAAACCACATTTTTACGCCTCGTTCTTGGTTTGTTAAGGCCACAAAAGGGAACTATTAAAGTGACCGATAAAAATATTGCTTACATTTCACAAACCACTGCGATGAGCGATAGTAACTTTCCCGCTACAGTAAAAGAAATTGTTAAATTAGGTTTAGTGAAGAATAAACCAACTATTTTTTCTATGAAAAAAGATAATGAAAAAGTTATCTCTATTCTTAAAGAACTCAATCTATATGAAATCAGAAATAAACTAGTGTCTGAATTATCAGGCGGACAATTTCAAAGGGTGAAACTCGCAAAAGCTTTAATAAGCGACCCAACTTTATTAATTCTTGATGAACCCGATGCCGGCATGGATGAAGAGAGCCATGATAATCTTGTTCACATTATTAACGAACTTCATGAAAAGAAAATAAATATTTTGTTTGTTTCCCATCATCCCCATGATTTAGAAAGTGCTGATAAGGTTTACTTTATTGAAGATGGGAAAATGCTCACTTATGAACATGAGTTAGAAAGGGGGCATCATCATGCTACATTATGAGTTTATGCGGATTGCTCTCGTTGTGGCCATCCTTCTCGGTCTTGCTCTTCCTTTAATCGGATCGGGTGTGGTGTTTAAAAGATTATCTTCTTCTGGAGATGCTTTGGCTCATACCTCTTTGGCGGGTGTCGCTATCGGCTTAGCGGCCGGTTTGAATCCTTTATTAATATCGGTTATTGCTTGTATTGTTTCTTTCTTAATTATCGAGGTTTTGCGTAGGAAATTTGCTAAATTTTCTGAAATAGGTGTCGTTGTTGTATTATCCGCAGCAATTGGTATCGCGGGTATATTATCAACTTATACAAAGCAAGCGAATTTCGATTCCTATTTATTCGGATCAATACTTTTGATTACTGATGTGGAATTATATGTTGTTATTGGATTGACCGCAGTGATCGTTTTGTTATCTGTTTTGTTTTATGGACCATTTATGTCCATTCTTTATAGTGAAAACGAAGCCAAGATTAGTGGCACAAAAGTGGGTGTTATTAATTTCATGCACAGTTTGTTACTAGCTATCACCGTGGCGGTTGGTGCTAAAGTTGTTGGCTCATTAGTGGTGTCATCGATGATTGTCTTACCCACTGCCATTGCTTTGCAATTTAAAAAAGGATACAAATGGACTCTCGTTATTTCTGTCATCATGGGGATCATAGCGATGACAGGTGGTCTCGTTATCTCTTATTACTTAGAATGGAAACCAGGCGCCACAATCGTATTATTGAGTGTTTGCATCTTAATTGTGGTATTTATCATAAAAGGCATTATTGCACTTATTAGATATGCTAAAATAAAACGGTCCATATGATTGACAAAGAAAATCCTAACATTCACTATAAGCAAATAAATATTCCTCTAGTTTTACTTATTGTTCTTTTTTGTGCCCTCTATGTTATGGGACTTTGTTTTTCGGTGTTTTATCTCATTACCAACGCTATTGACTTAAAGAATAATGCAAATCTTTTGAGCTTAGTTATACTGCTATCATTCTTGAGTATTTATCTTGTTTATGCTTTTGTGGTTAATATTATAACTTTTAGAAAAGTTATGAAGTTGGAATGGGATAATAAACCTAGATTATATATGCTTTTTCTTTATTCGTCTTTAGATATTCCTGCCGGAATCATTATGTCTGTTTTGTACAGGAGACAAAAAAATGAAGAAGATTAGTAATCTTTTTTATTTCCAAGACAAAGCTTTGGATTTATATATTCCTGATAAAGACAATTTTGTCACGATTGTTTATTTTCATGGTGGTGGATTAGTCGAGGGAAATAAAGAGTGGAATGTTGATTTGATGGAACATATCGCTAAATGCGGTTATGGTGTCGCAAATGTTGATTATTCTCTTTATCCTCACACTAAATTTCCTCAGTTCTTAAAAGAAGCCGCTTTTGCAGTGAAATTTGTCTTTGACCATATAAAAGAATATGGTGGATCTTCCAACATTTATATCTCTGGTCAGTCTGCAGGCGCATATATCACAATGATGCTATGTATGAATAAGGAGTATCTTAATGAAGTGGGACTATCTCCATTAGATATAAAAGGCTATATTTCTGATTCCGGACAGATGAGTGATCATTTCCATGTTCAACAATTTGAAAAAGGTCTCGATCCTTGGCTTCAAAGAATTACCAAATTTGCCCCGTTGTATTATATTGGTCCAAATGTCAAAACATCACCGATTTGTTTGATATGGTATAGCGATGATATGTTATGCCGAAAGGAACAAAACATCCTATTCTTAAAGAATCTCAAATATTATTATCCAGAAGCTGATATTGATGGTATTGAGCTCAATGGCGGGCATTGCGCTGGTAGTGGTGCTCCTGATGAAATGGGCGAATACCCTTATGTCAGAATTCTTGATAACTGGATAAAAAAGCACGAATAAACGTACCCCTTAGCAAGTGAGGGGTATTTTTGTACGCCATAAAAGACAAATTGGTTATTCTTGTGATTTTTTTAGCAGGAAACTTTATATTTTTCCTCGTAAATAATTACACCAATTCCGCATTGAAAAATATAGATTAACATTTCATGTTATTTTTATTGCGGCATCTTAAAAGAAAGGAAAAATATATGGAAGAAAACAAAAACATCAACAATCCCATCAAAAAAGAAGAGTACTCCATTCTCTACCATCATGAAGAAGATGAGAAAAACATCTTTAGCTCAGTTGTGGGCCATGACAATCAAAAGAAAGAATTGTTAACTATCATTGATTGGTTTAATCGCTCAAAAGAGTTAAGAGAAAAAGGTTTATCCATTCCTAAAGGTGTTATCCTTAATGGTGCACCTGGAAATGGTAAGAGTTTATTGATTAAAGAAGCCATTAAAGCCTGCAATTCCCCAGTATTTATCTTCCGTGGTGAAGAGGACAATGTTGTGGGAAGTATTGTCAAAACATTTGAAAACGCCAAAAAAACCGGTCACGCCATTATTGTCTTTGATGAATTAGATTTATTAATTAATAAGGATAGACGTGTGGTGCGTGTATTACAGGAATACCTTGATGGTGTAGAATCTGCAGACGATATCCTTGTGTTAAGCGCTACTAATGATATTGATGACATTCCTGAGGCGTTGCTTAGAAATGGTAGATTAGAAAAAATCCTCTATATTCCATATCTTAAAGGACCTGAATTGGTCAAATTATTAAAACATTACTTCGATTTATATAATGCTGAGTTTCCAAAAGATACAGACGAAGATGAATTGGAAGTCTCTTTAAATCACATTACTTGTTCTGGTATTAAAGCCATTGTTAATGATGTCTTATTAAGAAATGGATGGAATGGCATTACTAAAGAACAATTAGATAATTCTATTAACAATATCACTGAAAGAGTTAAAGGCTCTGGTGGGCGCGGTAATATTTCCGTTGCATATCACGAAGCCTCACACGCTGTTATGGCTATGAATTACCTAGAATTCTTCATCCCTAATAAATTAGTTCTCAGAGAAACAAGCGGTTCTTTCCGCGCTAAAGAAGTCGATGATAATTACGATTCTTATGAAAAGATGTTGGCAGATGTGCATATTTCTTTAGCAGGTAACATCGGTCAACTCGTCATCGAAGGAACTGGTTCTCAAGGTTGTTTAGAAGATTTAAATAGAGCCAGATCCATTGTCGCCACAATGGTTAATAGAGTTGGCTATCGAGGGGCATGGAGAACATTAGCAGCTCCAAGTTCATATTATAGGCAACCAACTTTCCTTAAATTGTTCTCTAATGAACGTCAAATTAAGAAAATCTTTAAAAAAGTGGAAAAAGAAACATACGCTTATCTTCGAAAGCATAGAAGTGAAGTTATTAAACTTGCCAAATTGTTGTATCAAAAACAGAGCCTCAAATATTCAGAAATCAAAGAGTGTTTGGGCTACTGATAGCACCTCCTTTCCTCAACTTAATAGAGTCGGCTCCCATCCGGCTCTATTTTGTTATGGAAATGTGCATGCATATGTACAAAAATATTAGTGATATGATTTATAATTATTAGCAGTTTAGAATAGTCTCAACTTAACAAAAAAACACATAAACATCATAAAAATAATAATGTATTCCTTATTGGAATAAATGGATTTATAAAACATTTTTAGGAGGGAAAGTATGGAATATAACGACAAACAAAATCAAAGCACAAGAATCGAATTCCTTGTAGCTATTAATTATTTATTAGATGAATGTTATGACAAGGATCATTCGTCAAAAACCATTCGTCTCACTGAATACGCTCAGGAAAAATACGATCTCTTTCTTGATAGAAGGAGAGCAAATCCCATCCTTTCTCAACTTTATGAAATTAGTCATGCTGACAGAAATGCTAAATCCATAAAACTCCCTTTTGTAATTAATAAAGTGGGGTGCCGCTATTACATTGAAAAAAGAATCATTAAAGAAAAAGACCTTCTCTCAATTGTGACATCCATCAAGAAGGATGAAACTATTTCCGACAAAGAAACTGAAAGAATTGTAAACAAAATTCTCGATGTTTGCTGTACCAAAAGCCAGAAAGCTATTATTCAAACTAAAGCAAAACAATATATTACCCCCACAAAAAATCTTTCTAGCAAAGCCGTGGAGACATATGAGTATTTACGCGATTGCATTAACCAAAAACTTATTCTTCATTATCAATTTGTGGACTACACTGATATCCATTGTTCGGCTCGCCATTCCATCATGTTTAAAGAAGGATTGATTCAAGCCATGCGAAACAAAGATGTTTTGTTGTCTAGAGTGTATGCTATTGCACCACACATTAATAAAAAATCTGACATTGTCATCTTACATATGGAATGGAAAAAACATCGTTTAGCCATTTCCACTAAGATTGAAAATATTATCATCGCTGAACCCGCAACTGAAAGTTGGGCCACTAAAGAAAACTTATCAATTGATGGATATGATTCTATTGAAGATTGGTTCGATGAATTATATAAAGGCAAATCAGGATTTGTCCGTAAAATCAAATTCAAATTCTGGTTTGAATACTATGAAGAAGTGAAAAAGGCCTATTGCGAATTCTTTAAAATGGAAGATATGCCATATGAAGTTGTTGACCGTCAAGCAAAGTTTTATAACGGCGAAGAAGTAATCACCCAAGACTATGTTTGTTCTATTGAATGTAATTACCGTTCCTTTGAAAAATGGTATTTTGATAACAATTTATTCAAGTACTTAGTAATTCTAGAGCCAGCTTATTTAAACGATGATTTACTTGGTGATCTTGTGGAAAGATTTGCCAACCGATTGACCAAATATGGTGGTCGCTACAATTACGAATTAAAGAAAACAATGAAACCGGAAGAAGAAGCTAGAATCCGTGCCTTCCATGAAAGAATTCAAACTTTAAACCAAAAAAGAATTAAACCATTATATAAACCAAAAGATAATAAATAATAAATATGGTATCTTAAAAGATAAGCAAAATATGATTTCTTCAACAATTAAAGACAGAGACTTCCTTATTAGAAAAGAAAAGAAACTTATTATTTCTGATTCTTTTCATAATGCTGAATCATTAATCAAAAGATTTGTGCTCCTGAATAACACACCAGTTATAAACGTGGAAAAAGAGACATTAGAATCTCTTGCTACAAGAATTTATAAAATCTTAGGCGATACGAATAAAACCATCGTTAGCAACAATGATTGTGTTTTTATTGTTGATGCACTTTTAAGAAAAAATAAATATGATTTTATCAGTGAGAAATCCTTTGGCTTATCTACAGCGGAAGCCTTTTTTGATGTTATAAAAGAAATCAAATATGGATTTATCGAAAATGGCAAACAAACACACTGGTCAAATTTTAACCTCATCCTTTTAGAAGACTATAACAATTATCTAAAAGATAATAATCTTGTCGATTCTGCGGATGTAATGCTATTCGCTAAAGATAATGTTGATGAAAAAGTATTGGCTTATTCGCATGATGTTCTTGTGGGTGTGACCAATAACCTTAATGGTCGTTTGCGCTACCTTGAATTAGAATTTCTAAAGAACATATGCCAAATCTATCAACGGGATATTACTTATATTGATTATTCTTTAGAAAACCAAAATATTATTAATAAAAAAGTCGATGCTCATGGCTTTATTAATGAAATTAAATATATTGTCGATGATATCAGGGACAATAATTATAATCTCAATGAAATTAATGTTTTCATAAGTGGCAATTCTTATGAACCGATGATCAAATCACTTTTTGATTATTATCACATTAATTACCATTTTGTGTCTGGTGAATCTATTTCTCTATTCTCTATTAATTCCGTCATTAATTATGCTTTGGATTTTGTAAATAATTTATGTGAATTAAAATCCATCTATAATTTGCTATTAACAAACGTTGTCAAAGAAGAGTTCAAGGACATCATTCCCATCCTTCCAAAACTCAAATGTGATCACGTCAATATTGCCTCTTATAAAGGTACAAGCAAGGAACCTTTAGGTGAAAATTTATCGCAATTCTTCGCTCTTTTGTTAGAAATCGATGATGCAACATGCGATATTGGAGAACTATTTGATAAGCTACTCAATTTCCTAAAATACGCTTGCAAAGAAGAATACTATCTTCCTTTCGAGAATTCGTTTAATGAAATTAGAGAGCATTTAAAATATGTCGACGAAGCATCTTGCCCTAACATTCATAAGAAAATAGATATTATTAAATCCTTTATATCTTCTATTAGAGTGCAAGAAGAAAAAGATGAAGCTTCCATCAATATCTCTTCTTTAAAATCGGGATTCTTATTAGATAGAAAATATAATTACCTCGTTGGTTTAAGTGCTTCTCAATTATCAGTTAAGGAAATTCAGTCACCTGTTTTAAATGATGAGGAATTGTGTGAATTACTAAAACACGATGATTGTTATATCTCATTAGCCGAGAATAATAATAAAGAATATATGCAAAGCATATATAATCTCATTAGCACCGCATCAAATGATTCATTAATTACTTATATTTATAGTTCTTATGAATCGGTGGCTTTCCAAATGCAAGCAGCATCCACTTTGTATGTCGACGTTCCAGCAGAAGAAACCAAAAAAGAATATGAACTTGATGGTGGCGCTTTAGCAAAGAATAATAGCGAGTCATTTTCTCTCGCTAAGAAAATCGAAAAGCTTTCTTTTTCACCAAGCGCTTTAGAGACTTTTGTTAAATGTCCTTGCCAATATCTCCTTCAATATGTGGAAGAATACGGAAAGATAGATATTGCCACTTATTCAAATACCTGGTTTCAAGGTGGTGAATTCGGCACCTTCTGTCACCTTATTTTAGAAAAATACTTCAAGATTAATAATACACGCGATAAACAAAAATCTTTTGATGAAATTTCCTATCAAAACTGCGTTAATTTGGCTATTGAAGAAACAAAAGCCTTAAGACCTTTTGGCAATCAAAATGCCATTGAAGTTGAAACCAAGAGAGCCAGTTACGTGGTTGAGAACTACCTAAGATCTTATTTTAGCGATACAGATGGATATTATGTCGTGGCTTGTGAATATGATTTTTCCAATGATGAAGTAAGCGAGATTTTTGAGATTCAAGATAAGGGTGCAGTAGTCTCTTATCATGGTAAAATTGACCGCATTGATGTCAAAGTGGATATCGATGGTACGCTTTATATTCGCACAGTTGATTATAAGACTACTACTAGAAGCAAAATGATGACCAAAGTTAACAAAGGTGAAACTTTCCAAGGCCACATTTACGCTATTGCCGCAAAGAATTATTGTTTGAAATACAAAAGCAAAATAGAAAAGCTTCTTGGATGCAAATTATCTTATGAAAAAGTTGAAGATCTAACCAACGTTGTTTTTGAATATGTTTTTCCTTTGGAAAAAGGATCTAACGCTAAACTTCAAGTTTCTCTCGAGCAAGAAGCTTCTTCCGTCGATAAATTAAGAATGCTAATCAACACCATTATGGAATATAACAGCGACTTGGATGTTCAAGAAACCATTGTAAATATGAACAAGGCTTTAGCAAAAGTTACAGAACAACAGAAAGGCGATTGTCAATATTGTTCCTTGGTTAAACATTGCCGCTACAAGATTATTAATGGAGAGAACCTCTATCCCACCAACGCTAAAGAAGCAAAGGAGGAAGACGCATGAAAACTATTGTTGATCGTGAAGACTTCGTAAATAATCACAGTCATGAATCCTTCTTCATTGAAGCGGGTGCTGGAGCTGGAAAATCTACAACAATGGTGGATAAAATCGTTCACAATATCCTTTTTGGTATTGCTCCTGAAAGAATTGTGGCTATTACTTTTACCAATAAATCAGCGGAGGATTTATTAATTAGAGTTACTACTCGAATTGATAACGCACGTAACCAAGCAACCGGCAAAGATAAAGAAAAACTGAATAATGCCTTTTATTCTCTTTACAAAATGAATATCTCAACTATTCATAGTTTTTGTTACAAGATTCTTTCTGAATATTCTTTTGCCGCGGAAATACCTTTTGGAACCAAATTAATCATGGAAGAAGATATTTCTAAAATCGCTGATACCTTATACAACACTTGGTATCGTGAATTACCAATAGCGGATTTAAATAAAATCACAGCAATAAACAATATTACCGATAATGCCAGACCCATTAAGTCCACAAAGAGCAAACTTCGTGACACTTTCGATTATCTCGTTGAAAGAAAGTTTGAGGATATGGAAATAGTTAACGTGGTACAAATCGATTTGGATGAATGTTATGACTATTTAAAAGAATTTGAAAAATTCTTCGATGAAAGTGGCAAAGAGGGATATAATCTCAGCAAAAATGCACAAAGTGCATTAGATAAAATAAAACTATTTTTTGCTAAGTTCCCCTCGTATATCCAAAAAAATAATGGTCAATTTTATCAATATTACCGCGAGCTAACAGAAGCGTTACAAAAATGTAAATGCGCTACTCCAATTAATAAATCTGGAAAAGGGTTGGATCACGATGAAAGAAATAAAGAATATCAGTTATTAAAAGAGCATTTAGATGATACGCTCAATGATTTATATATTTATTTCATCAAAAATTGTAATGATTATGCTGTTAGAGCATATAACTATTATCTAAAGAATCGCGATAACGATGTTATTACAAACAATGAATTGATTTATAAAACATATGAATTGATGAAAAAGGCTCCTGATGCTAGAAAGAGAATAGCGGCCCAATATGATGTTATCTATGTCGATGAATTCCAAGACACCGACATTTATCAAATCGAATTAGTCAAATTATTAACCAAGGAAATGGACAAAATAAAAGGAGACAACAAAGTTGGCTCTTTGGTTGTAGTGGGAGATCCCAAGCAATCTATTTATCGTTTTAGAGGTGCGGATTTCCAATCCTACATGAATTTCAAAGATATTTTTGAGTCTTTGCAAACACCGAATAAAACAACATATAGCGTAGTTTCTCTTCCTGATAATTTCCGCTCATCATCAATTATTCTTAATTGGGTTAATGATACCTATGGTGCTATGACTTTCTACCCTGGTTATACATATGCTCCGATGCTATATCCTTCCAATCATCTTTTATTAGAAGACTGGAATCAAAATCCCAAACGGTTAGCAGGTGTTTATTTGCACGACTTACATATCAATGATGATTATTCTAAGACAGCAGAATTAGTAGCGTTCTTAGTAAAAAATAAATATCAAATCATGGCGGTGGCCGATCCTGCCAATAAGCACTCGCCATATATGTGGAAAGATATAAAATATAGCGATTTCATGATTATTTTCGCCAGCAAAACCCACTTAAATGAATGTTCTAAGGCTTTTGCGAAACGTGGTATTCCATACGATATTACCGGGCGTTTAGAAGTTTCCTCTAACGCCGGTATTCGCGAATTGGTGAGAATCGTTAATTACTTATTAATCCCCGATGAAGATAATAAGAAAACCGCATTAGAAGTTTTGTCACATCATTTTAAAGATAAAAAATCAGTGGAAAAGGCTTTGAATGAATTAGAAGAAAAGACAAAAGATTTATCTGACTATGGTAAGGTCTACTATGTCTTCAATCATTATGATGAGTATGCCTATAACATGAATGCTATTGATACTAAAGGCATCCAGGCTGCTATTTTCCAAATTCTAGAAAACCTTTTCCAAAAAGATAATATGTCCGCTGTAGAAATCATGGACAGTATTTTTACATTGATTACCGAATACCAAGATACGGCTCTAGCCATCGAAAGAGATTCTGATGCAGTAAGAATTATGAACGCTCATCAAACCAAAGGCTTGGAAGCTAATATTGTTATCTATGTTACTGCGCAAGAAAAAAATGATGTTGATTCATCTGAAATAGTGGATAAGAAGATTTACCTTAATTCGTTATCACAACATAAAGACATTCTTGAATTATGTAAAAAACAGATTTTAGAAGAATGTTTAAGAAAAGAATATGTTGTTTCCACTAGAGCTAGACAAGTCATGATTTTTGATGATGAATTATTGACTGCTAAAACAACTCGTTTATACAACATTTCTCAATACCCATATGATTGGTCAAATTTAAGTAAATACCATGTCAATGAAATACCCGATGATATCTCTACACCTATTGAAGAGAATTTGGAGAAACCTTTTATTAAAAATAAAAAAGGTATCATTGACAATATTTCAACACCTATTTATGTTGAAACAACACCAAGCAAATTAGAGCAAAGAAAGAATCCTGAGCTAGACGAAAATCAACTCCCTAAAAACAATGTCCATCGTCCAAAAAATAATGATTTTGGTACGATGTTACACCGCTGCAATGAATTATTTGTCAGAGAACCTAATAGAGATATTGATGACATTGTGGATTTCGCTATGAAAGAATATGGCATCAACGATTCATACTATCGTAAATATTTGAGAAAATGTCTATTCGCCACTAAGGATTTATTTACCAGTAATAATCTTTTAGATGGCACATTAGAACCAGAATATAAATTCTATTATTTTGTCAAAAAACCTGGCAAAACCCCTGTTCTTATGAATGGTTCTATTGACTTAATGGTCATTAAAGAAAAAGAGATAATCATAATCGATTACAAGTCCGATTCTGCCGATTATCAAAGTAAAGAACAATTTGAAAAAATACTAAAAGATAATTATCAACCACAACTAGAAGCATATAGAGAATTCGTTTCAACCATCTATCCGAACTACCAAATTAAAACCAATATTATTTGGTATGAAGAGATTGATGACATGACCACTGCTAGGTTATTAGAAATATGAGATTATTGGGTTTACGTCTATTAGCGGATTCTATAGCCAATACCCCGGACAATCAAGGGCGTTTTGGTGAAATGAAGGTGGCTTCTATTTTTCATCCTTCTTTTTTTGGTAACGAAGGACAAATTATTATAAATAATGTTCGACTAACTGATGGAATTAATGAATATCAAATTGATCACGTAGTATTACTTCCGTATGGCATTTTTGTACTTGAAACAAAAAATATTTCGGGAACTATTAAAGGCAGAGAAGAAGATGAACAATGGAAAAACCATAATGGCAATTTCATTAATCCAATCAAGCAAAATAATATCCACGTTCAAGTATTAGAAAACTACCTTCACGTTACTGGTCTTCATAGTGTAATCGTTATGGCCAATAGTAATAAACCAAATAATCTTCCTGCAAACGTCGTGAATTTAGAAGAACTTAAACCATATATAAAATCATTTGACAAGTGGCAAAAATATTCCGAAGAAGAAATTGAGCGCATTAAAAAACAACTTTTGTTGAATTAATTAATGATGTGCTATTATATCTTGCATGAAAGACTAGGTGTTTTCTTATGAAAAACTATAAAAAACTAATTGTAATGACATTGCTTCCATTATTTGTGGGCGGTTGTGCCAACACACAACCCAGCTATTCTTCCGATTCTTCATCTGACTTTTCTTCCGAATCATCTTCTATTGAAGATAGCAGTAGCGAGCAAGAACCAGAATTCATCGAAGATAATGCGCCATATTATGTGGATAGTTATTCCCTCAAACAAGATACATATGTAAAGAAGCAAGAAGCTACTTTTCCTTATGCTTATTGGAGCAACACTCCCTTAGTCATTTATATGACTTTTGATACTGCACTTAACTATTTATTCAAGAACAATGTGACTACCTCAATTGAAAACTCTCAAATTACTTATAGTTGTCCTGATGACTTAAGTTTTGTTGTTGATAGCGAAAATAACACCATCCTCGTTCATAATTATGACGAAATAAATCTCTTTTCTAAAAAATATGACACTAAATTTGGTGTTATTGATGAAGAAACAACTACCAAATATGTCATGGATAATAATTCTTCATATTCTGGTGGAGAAGATGTCACTTTTAATCTAAATGATTATAGTATGGATATTTATCAATATAACGATAAATTCTACGTTCCTTTTGCCGTCGTAAATACATTGACATTTAACTATGCTTTATGGTCTTCTGTGAATTTTAATGGCGAAGGTTTTTATTTATTGAATTTATTAACCAATGCTTTTTCTTTCTATGGTGGCGGAGGAACCCCATATATGACTGATTTCTATAATGGTCCATATCGCCGTTCCAAAGGAAGAGAACAAACTTATTTTGTGGAACATAATTACAACGCTTTTATGTTCCAATTAGATACCTTCTATGGTTTTAGAGATGAAAAGATGGTTCCTTTCAATAATTATTTGTCCACTAATTATCCTGGAGTTGTTGAACAACTTAAGAGTTCGAGCGAACAAAGCTATTGTCGTGGTGTGGAAAAGATTATGGAAGAAATCATCGGCGATGGCCACACCAATACAGGCAATGCTTCTAGCGCTTTTGGCACCGGTAGTTTCAGCACAGCCGGTTATTCCAGCAACCGCTCTAGGCAATTAAATCAAGATGCCTATGATTGTTATTCTCGTCGTCGTAATGCTTTAGGTAACAATGCATTTGGCCTTAGAACAAGTGGCAACACCGCAATTATTACTTTTGATGGTTTTTATCACGCTGGCGTTAATTTCACAACCTCTAATGTCAGAAACTATATTAATAGCGATGGTTTTTCACTCTTCTATGATGCTTTTAAGAAAATCGCAGCAAATTCCAGTATTAAGAATGTCATTTTCGATATCACAGTTAATGGCGGTGGAGACACCAACGCTTTATTACCAATGCTTGGTTTCCTTTCTAAGCATGTTGATTTAACAATGTACTCACCATTAACAAAATTAACTGGCAATTTGTCATATAAAGTTGATACAAATTTAGATGGACAATATGATGACAATGATAGTTATGAAGGAAGATATAACTTCTATGTCCTTACTTCTAACTACTCGTTCAGTTGCGCTAATTTATTCCCACAAATTTGTAAAGAGATGGGAATTGCAAAGATTATTGGAGAACAATCCGGTGGTGGAGCATGTGTGGTTTACTACAGCGCTACTCCAGATGGAAAAACCTATCGTATCTCTAGCAATATGCGTGATGGCGATCCGAATAATCCATCTAGACACAATGATGCTGGCATTCCAGTCGATTATGAATTATCACGTGATTATTTCTATGATGATGCCTATCTAAACAATTTCGTCAATGGTTTAGAATAAAAAAACTTCCCGGAGTTGGGAAGTTTTTTATTGAATTAGTTTGACTTATTCGTCTTTATTTCCACTCTTAGTGACAACAACTACAGTAGCCGCAGGTAATTTGAAGAATGTACCTAAAACCATGATAGCGGCATAGATACATAAAATAATACCGAAGACGATGAGTTGAGCGTTTTGTGGGATGACTGGATCATTACCAACACATAAGGCACCTAAAACTAAGGCAACGACACCGATAACGATGGCGACGATTTGAGCAATGAATTTGCCCTTAGCTTTAATAGCTAAAACCATAGTAAAGACAGCATCAGCAATGATGATAGCACCAACAACGATTAGTAAGAATGGAATAATGTAGAGGAATAAAGTGATTAAACCAGCGGCATATTTGCCAGCTACTAAACTAATACCTAATGCTAAGACTAAGCCAGCAGGGATACCAGCGGCAGCAAAACCGAGTTTGGTTAAGATACCGGCGACAATAGCTAATGCTAAGGCAATAGCACCAACAACGATAAGAACGACACCTAATACGACAGAGATTGCTTCTGCAGCTTCAGCGCTTCCTTCTTTACCGACTAACGCGCCCATAACGATAACTAAGATACCAACGGTTAATACGATAGCGGCATTAATCCATTTACTAAGTGATCTTTTTACTAAATCCATAAAAAACTCCTTTCTTTCTCCGTTATTATATTGCAAATAATATTTTTTTAAATAAAAAAAGGCATTAAAAAGTTAATTTTGTGACATTTCTAGCAAATTTGTTATCTAAAAAAACACCATTATTTTTTATCTACAATGATAAATTTTTGTTGATTAAATCTAATTATTGTTTACAAAATATCTTCTTTGTGGTTTGATAAAAGCACCATAAAGAAACGGGGAGAGACAAGCTCTATGATCCGTTGACAACCTAGCAGATGTGTTAAGGTGCCAAAGCTTGTATGATGGTTAGTTTTTAGCAGTATTTCTCCCAGAATCTGCGGAGCCACCGGACACGGTGGTTCTTTTATTTCTTTTTTGTGATATATTTTTTCTATGAAACCAAGATTAACAATCCGTGTTTTGCAAAAGGAAGATGCCGATTATGTTCTCGCTATGATGCTTGAATTTTATATGTCTCCCGCGGTTATTCATAAACCAGATATAGAGACACTAAAGAGAAACATTGAAGCTTGTCTATCTGAAGATCAACCAGTCATAGGATATGTTTTCCTTGTGGATGACACCATCGTTGGTTATTCAATGCTGGCTAAATCTTTTTCCACCGAATATGGAGTGCCATGCATTTGGATAGAAGATTTATATATCAAACCAAAATATCGACACAGAGGAATTGGCCAAACTTATGTACAATTCATTAAAGATGAATATCCCGTTGATAAGTATCGCATAAGATTAGAAGTCGAAATAAATAATGAGTCAGCAAAAAGGTTTTATGACAATGCCGGAATGACTGATGTCTCATATTTACAGAAAGAATTTAAAATGAAATAGGAGGAACAAAAAATGAAAGAAATTAAATGTCCTAAATGTGGAAGCGTATTTACTGTTGATGAAAGTGGCTATAACGAAATAGTCAATAGCATCCGTGACGAGCAATTTAATAAAGAACTCGCTATTAGAGAAAAAGCCTTAAAAGAAAAATTAGAAAGCGAATTAAAACTCGTCAAAGTTCAAGCGGAACAATCTAACGCTGAAGAAGTGCAATCACTGCAAAAGAAAATTGCGGAGTTAGAAAACCAAATCAAGCTGAATGATAGTGAAAAAGAGTTGGCTATTTCTAAAGCTATCAGTAAAAAAGAATTAGCACTCGCAGACAAAGATAAAGAAATTCTCGCCTTGCAAGGTCAAGTGGAAAATATAAAAAAGGACGCGGAATTGCAGGAAAAAACGCTAAAAGAAGGCTTTGCTATTCAATTAAAAGGCAAGGATGAACAAATCGCTTTCTATAAGGATTTAAAAGCCAAAGCCTCCACTAAATTATTGGGTGAAACATTAGAGCAACATTGTCAAATCGCGTTCAATCAAATCCGTATGACAGCATTCCCAGATGCCTATTTTGAAAAAGATAATCAAGTTAGTGCGGCTTCTGGTAGTAAAGGCGATTTCATCTTTAAAGATTATCGCGATGGTGTGGAATTTATTTCCATCATGTTTGAGATGAAAAATGAAAACGATGAAACCGCTACCAAACATAAAAATGAAGATTTCTTAAAAGAATTAGATAAAGATAGAAACGAAAAAGGTTGTGAATACGCCATTCTTGTTTCCACTTTGGAACCTGAAAGTGAACTTTATAATGCGGGTATCGTGGATGTCTCTTATAAATATCAAAAGATGTATGTCATTAGACCACAATGCTTTATCGCTATGATTACTTTATTAAGAAACGCTGCTTTAAATTCTTTAGATTATCAAAGACAACTCATTGAAGTGAAAAACCAAAACATCGATATCGCTCATTTTGAAGAGAATTTGCAAGAATTCCAAACAAAGTTTGAAAACAATTATCGTTTAGCTAGTGACAAATTTACCAAAGCCATCGAAGAAATTGATAAGACCATTGATCATTTGCAAAAGGTCAAAGACGGATTGTTGGGTGCGGATAGAAATCTAAGACTTGCTAACGACAAGGCTCAAGATTTAAGTATTAAAAAGCTTACCAAAGATAACCCTACAATGGCGGCCAAGTTTGAAGAATTGAAAAAATAAGTTATATAATATATAGGCTAAAAAGGGAGAAATGTTATGAACAAAATTATTAAAACATTGCCATTACTTGCGTTATTCGCTTTAGTTGGTTGCAGCAGCAACTCTGTCAAAGTTAAGCCAAAGAATGGCACCAAAGTTGAAGCTCAAGAAGCTTATGAGGCTTTAGAAAAAACCGTTGCATATTTGAATGAACAAAACGCCATTGAAACTAACGTAAAGAAATTAGCAGTTGATGCCAAAATCAATGAAAAGGCTATTACCGAAGAAAAAACATTAAAACAAACTGCTGATATGAATGTTAAAGCTTCTAATGGTACATTAGATGTAGCATTAACCGGCATCAAAGATGAAGAAGCTGAACCAATAGGTTCCGTCGAATTAAAAGCCGATGTTTCTTTAAAGGGCAAAGTGCTTAAAGAAGAATCTGGAAAATTAGAAGATGTCAATGTCTCTGGCAAAGCCGATGTTAATGTTTATATTTCTAACGGCGATCTCTATGCCAATGTTGATGAAAAAACTGGCAAATTAGTGGACGATGCATCCTTAGCCATTCAAGGAAAAACCGTTGGTATGCAATGGCCAATGAAATACGTCTTTGATACCAATATCGACATTAAGAAATTCATCGTTGACTTTGATTTAGAAGATGTCATGGATGAATACAATAAGATGAGTGAAGAAGAAAAAGGCGAATTCCTTTTCCAAAAATATTCCGATACATCATATAGCATTTATGCTAAACATACCGAAAAAGATGAAAAGGTTGAAAATGATTATTATGTGGAAACTGAAACCACAGTCATCGAGGCCTCCATTGAATTCGATACCGAAAAAGGCGTAAAACGCGCTGCTTTCACAGTGGATTATGCCCGAACTGAATTTGTTTATGGCGAATTATATCAAGAAGAAGGTTTTGATGCTTCTCAATATGAAGCCAGTTTCTTAAAACAAGAATGTGCTAATACCAAAGTCAAAGCTCAAGGCGAAGCCTCATTCAAATATGGAGATAATGTTAAAGTAACTTTACCAGAAGATTTAAACAAATATATCCCCATGCCTTTATTTTAATAAGAATCGATATTCATAAAAAAACAAGTCACCTAATGGTGGCTTTTTTTAATCCAAATCTAGAAAAATAATAAAAATAGTATTTTTCATATTTTGTGTATAATATATAGCAAAGAGGAAATAATATGCCTAAATATAAATGCCCTAAATGCGAAGCTATTTTGACAGAAGCCCCACGTTTTTGCCCTCGTTGTGGCGTGGAACTTTTACCACCAAAGAACGAAGAAATGCCAAAAGTGGAAGTAATTATGGAAGAAGAACCTGCTCCGGCACCGGCTCCTCAACCGGCTCCACAGCCCGCTCCACAACCAGCACCACAACCTCAACAACCACAAGGTTCGCAACCTTTTGTTTATACAACTACTGCTAACTATGGTGGCGTTGTTTATGATTCTGAAACCATCAAAGAAGAAGAAAATAAAAACAAAGTTAAACCAAGATCAATTGTTGGTTTTTGCTTAGCATTCATTGCTTTTCTTGCTCTTTTGTTTGGTATTGCTGATGTCTTCATGTTTGGTGTCACCGATATCACTCTTCGTTGGCTTATGGGTTTAGGCGCTGGCGGTGTTGCTTTTGTATTCAGTATTGCGGGATTAGCCACCGCTGGTAAATTGTCTGAAACTTATAAATTAAAAGGTTTTGTTATTGCTGCAAAGATACTTGGAATTATTTCTTTAGTATTCTGCTTTGCCATTATGATTTTTTGGGGAGCCATTCCACTTCTCATTCAATTTGGTGATTTATTAGAAGGCTTCCTTGGATTTAATATCGGTGAATATATAAGAGGCTTCTTATTAGGACAATTCCTTTTATAAATAATTCTTAAGCAATTGGGGTTTTCAATGCAAAACCCCTTTCTTTTTATATTTATTATTACTTTTGTTGCACCAATCTCTTATTAGTGGCACAATTTTACACAAGGAAATATTGATATTATGGAAATTAACAAAACTGGCATTCTCGAATTCTTAAACGAAGCTTTTAAAAAAGCTGTTAATTGTGAGTGTCAAGATATTGAAAAAGTCAAAACCCTTTTCTGCCAATATGTTGATAATGACCCAAAGAACTTTGAGAAATTTTTCGCTTCTTTAGAAGATGTTTCTAAAATGCTTAAAGAAGATTTAGCTTTCTTTCTGGATAGCGATCCCGCTGTTGATAGTGAAGAAGAAGTTATTCTTTCTTATCCTGGCTTTAAAGCTATTGCCTATTATCGTATTGCCCATGAATTACGTAAATTAGGAATTACAATTCCGTCGCGTATTATTACCGAAGAAGCCCATTCCACAACTGGCATTGATATTCATCCAGGCGCACAAATTGCTTGCCCTTTTTTCATTGACCATGGTACAGGCATCGTCATTGGCGAAACTGCAATAGTGGGCCATCACGTTAAACTATACCAAGGCGTCACTCTTGGCGCTCTTTCGCTTGCGAAAGGTAGCAAAATGCGTGGTATTAAACGTCACCCAACTATTGGGAATTATGTGACCATTTATTCAAACGCATCCATCTTAGGTGATATTTCCGTTGGAAATAATGTCACCATTGGTGGTAACGTTTTCCTAACCGAATCAATCGCAGATGACACTAGAGTGTTGTTAGACAAACCACAACTAGTGATAAGCAAAAAATAAAAGATATCTAATGATATCTTTATTTATATGTTATTTGAGCGATGAAACATATTTGCTCATCGCTTTTTATTTCAATAAATTCCGGATTTCCTTTTGAACGATATATTTCTACCTCACTTCCCTCTTTTATCTCTTTTAAATAATTAAGGGTCAATGATTTAATGGGGTGAACTTGGTGAAAGGCCGAATCATGAGCATCGCACATTAGTTCTATATAGCGAACATTATTAAGGTGTCCGTTTAAATCAACATCGCTATAGTGGATCTTTCTTTTCTCCACCAATGACAATTCTTCATTAACTTCTATTTTCTTTGGGAAAGGCAATTCATCTGACAAATGTTCCTCGTATAATTTGTCAGAAAAAGGACATTTTAATATTGGTTTTCTCGTTTCGGAATCGATAATAGCCCATATAGAAGAAAGATTAACGAGAACATTACCATCTTTATCTAACATTCTAAAATATCGAGGGTAAAACATCTTCATATCGGTTCCTGGATATGTTTGGCAAGTTACTTCTTCCTGATATTTTGGAAGGCGATTAATCTCCACTTGAACGCGAGAGATAACCCATAAAATGTTTTGCTTCTTTAAATCTACAGAACCAATTCCTAATATATTAGTTTCATGAGTAATGACATCTTGCATGATGCGAAAAAAGACCGCTAATTTGGAATCAAAATTAGTGTCGATATCATTACTTCCAATAACAATTCTTTCTTCGTGCATATTAATCCCTTTGATTATAAAACCTAGATAGTTTTATTACCATTATTATATTTTTCCATTTGAATCATATCAACAAAGTTGATAAGCATTTTATTATTCTTTTTTAGTAAAAATTTTAATTTATTTATAAATTACATATTATTTTTTAGCACTCTCTATTGCCGAGTGCTAATTTTGTACTATAATGGAATTGTATAGGAGGACAATTTTATGAGTATGAATGAAGTTCCTAACTATGAAAATGATGAAAACGTCCTTCAAAAATTTGGACGTATCATTAACGATGACGTCAAAAAAGGAAAAATAGATCCCGTCATCGGAAGAGATGAGGAAATCAGAAAAATTATTCAAATCCTCGCTCGTAAAACAAAAAACAATGTCATTTTAATTGGTGAACCAGGTGTTGGTAAAACCGCAATCTTAGAAGGTTTAGCGGAACGTATCGTGAAAGACGATGTTCCTTTAACTTTGAAAGATAAACAAATCTATGAATTAGATATGGGCGCTCTTGTTGCGGGCGCTAAATATCGTGGTGAATTTGAAGAAAGATTAAAAGCTGTTCTTAATAAAATTAAGAATAGTGAAGGCAAAATTATTCTTTTCATCGATGAAATCCACCTTATTGTGGGTGCTGGCAGAAGCGATGGAGCACTAGATGCTTCTAATATGCTTAAACCAATGCTAGCTAGAGGAGAAATCGATTGTATTGGCGCAACTACTTTAAATGAATATAGAGAATATATTGAAAAAGATAGAGCGCTAGAAAGAAGATTCCAACCTGTCTTAATTAATGAACCAACAGTGGAAGACACAATTTCTATTTTAAGAGGATTAAAAACCCGCTTTGAAAGTTTCCACGGTGTGAAAATCACCGATGGTGCTTTGATTGCGGCTGCAACTCTATCTAATAGATATCTCACATCTCGATTTTTACCTGATAAAGCCATAGATTTAGTTGATGAAGCTTGTGCATCTATCAAAGTGGAAATTGAATCAATGCCCGCAGAGTTAGATGAATTAGAAAGAAAGATTCGTCAATTAGAAATTGAAAAAGCCGCTTTATCTAAAGAAAGCGATGAATCTTCAAAGAAGAGATTGGATGCTCTTAACAAAGATTTGGATAAATTGAAAGTTAAGGAAAAAGAATTAACTGATAAATGGCAAATCGAAAAGAAGAACATCGTTGCCGCTAAAGATATTAAGAAACAATTAGAACAAGCCAAGTTTGATTTAGATGTTGCCTATTCACATGCTGAATATGAAAAAGCGGGTGAATTACAATATAAAACCATTCCGGCCCTAGAAAAGAAATTAAAGGATTTAGATGCGAAAAACACTGGCGAAACCCCATTAATTTCGGAAGTGGTGGATGAAGACGAAATAGCAAAAATCATCTCTAAACAAACTAATATTCCTTTAAACAAAATCACGAAAGGAGATCGTGAAAAGGTTCTCGATTTAAAGAGTATTCTCCAAAAGAGAGTAATCGGACAAGACGATGCTTTAACTTTAGTCAGTAACGCCATTCTCCGTCAAAGAGCTGGTATCAAAGATAGCAATAGACCAATTGGTAGTTTCTTGTTCTTAGGACCTACTGGTGTTGGAAAAACCGAAGTGGCTAAAACACTTGCGGAAGCTCTCTTTGATAGTGAATCTCATATCATTAGAATTGATATGTCAGAATATATGGAGAAATTCTCCACTTCCCGTCTTATTGGAGCCCCTCCAGGATATGTTGGCTATGAAGAAGGTGGACAATTAACCGAAAAGGTAAGAAGAAATCCATATTCTATTGTCTTATTCGATGAAATCGAAAAAGCCCATCCAGAAGTCTTTAATTTACTATTACAAATGTTAGATGATGGAAGATTGACCGACTCACAAGGCCGAGTTGTGGACTTTAAAAACACCGTCATTATTATGACTTCTAATTTAGGTAGTGAATATCTATTAGAAGGAAAGGTTAAAGAAGTGGAACAACTGCTCCATCAAACATTTAAACCCGAATTCTTAAATAGAATTGATGAGATTGTTTATTTCAAACCTTTGGGTAAAGAAACACAACTTAAGATTGTTGATAAGATGCTCAATCAATTGAATGAAAGATTAAAAGAATCCTATTTCTCCTTCTCATTCAGTGATGCTTTGAAGAAATTTATTCTTGATAGTGCATATTCTCCAACTTTTGGTGCTCGTCCAATTAAACGTTTCATTCAAAACGAAGTAGAAACGAGAATTGCCACCAAGATAATTGCTCAAGAAGTTGACACCAAATCAAAATATCTTGTCGATTATAAGAACAATCAAATAACGATTGAAAAACAATAATTTTTTCAAAAAATGTCCCAAATATTTTTCCACAATTTTCATTAAGTTCTACTTAAATGTTTGCCCTTACACCTAAAATGGGGGTATGATAAGTAACACTTATGGAAAGAAGAAAATTTTGGGACATTATTATTTTAATTCTCGTATTCATCGCTTCAGTGATGTTTCCTGTTAATTTCATCACTAATGATGCTCTTATTAGAATTATCGTCCGCATTTCTCTTTTAGTCTTTTTTATCGCTTTTACAATTGTCTTTGCGTATGTCACAAAGATTGCTCATTTATTCCAAGGCAAAATTAATTTAAAAAATACACTCCTATTGCTTCCCTTGTTTGCTATAGCTTTTTGCAATCTCTTTTATCTAACTGTTATTCAAAAAGGGACAGTGGGCTTTATTTGGAATTTAGAGTTTGCACTATATATTCTCTTATCTTTATTAACTGCTTTTGCGGAAGAGTTATTATTCCGCTTTGTCATTCAAAAAAACCTGCAATTCCAAAGCCGTTTAGTAAAAATACTTATTGCTAGTGCTATTTTTTCAGCATGCCATATCTTTACTATTATTTCTTATTGGGATCTCACCAATCCAGCTTCATGGAACTGGTTTGATTTATCCATGCTTGGTTATACTTTCTTTATTGGTGTATGCCTCGGATTTCTTTATGAATACACAAATAACTTATTATTACCAATCGCCTTCCACTTCACTTTTAATTTAATCAATAGTGTCTGGTTTGCTGTCTCTGAGTGGAGTGTCCCGTATCTCATTAATTGTTTATGTTTTGCCATTTATGGTATAGCATATATATGTCTATTCTATTTTGTATTTACAAAAAGAGAAAATCGATAAGGTACTTTTTTATGAAAATGAGAATTCTGAGTTTGTTTGCTTTGACCGGTTTTATGGTCTCTGGACTTTTAGCTAAAAACAATTCTACAAAAGAAAAAATAAATGTTGATTCGCCTGTTTTAGAGAAAAATAAAACGAATAAAGTCAATAGTGGGGCGGCCGAAACTTATTATAAAGATATTTCTGATCAATTATCAGGAAACGATTTAAGAACAGCTTTAGAAAACCTTTGCTATGGGAGTTTTAATAAAGAACCAACTTCTTTGACTTATAGTGCTGTGAGAAATTATTTTGCAGGTGCTTATCGTTCTCCAACTGATAGTAGCGCTATGGTTTTGTACTATACAGACAAAAGTTCTAAACAATATTCTTGGAACAAAGAACATATTTGGCCAAATTCTCGTGGTACAGGCGAGGGATCTGGACCATGTGGCGACCCATGGGTTATTGCTCCTTGTGATTCTGGCGATAATAGTGGAAGAGGCAATAATGTCTATGGCTTAATATCCGGATCTTATGATCCTGGTACTGGCGCAGATGGTGCTTTATTAAAATACCGTGGTATTGCAGCTAGAGCCATTTTATATACCGCAACAACATGGTGGCACCACCCTGGAAAAAATAGCAATCCATTAGAACTCGATGATACAACTACTTATGTTAAAGGGGCTAACAAAATGGGAATTCTTTCCCAATTATTAGAATGGAACTTAGAATATCCCATTGACGAAACCGAAACCATTCGTAATGAATATATTTATAGTGCTTTGGGTGTGCGTAATCCATTCGTTGACCATCGTGAATATGGCTGCAAAATATGGGGGAACACCAATGACAAAACCCGCGCTGTATGTGCTGGACATATGGATCCTCCCGATGATGGTGGCGGCGATAATCCTGGTGGAGATGATACCCCCAGTACTCCAGATACCCCCGATACTCCAGTTACCAATCCTACAACTTCAAAAAACTATAAATTAGGTACTTATCAACAAACTTTGAGCAAACAATATTACGCAACAGGAAAAAGCTTGAGTGATTCCTTTGGCGAATATGTGCAAGGCAAAGATAATGGTGCCGATGTGAGCTTAATTTCTTCTAATGATGGTTATCAAATTAAGATGACTAAAAAAGATGGTAATGTCGTTTATTTAAACGGCCTCCTTAATAGTGGAAGTACTGCTTGCCTTTCATTTGGTTCATCCCCGACTACGGAATGGACATTTAATAGCACTTATAATACTTTCCAGACCACAATTAATTCTGCTGTTTATTTTTTGAGCACATTATCAAATCAAACATATTATAAGCTATCTCCTATATCATTAATTAATGGTGGAACAGTGAATCATGCTCATTTATACTCTATCGATGGTCAAGAGGATAATCCGACACCTGATGATGGTTCTGGATCATCTGATTCTGGAGATGCTAAACCAAAAGGTGGTGGAGGCTGCCATGCTTCCGTTGAAGGCAATAGCTCTATCTTATTTGTCATTTCTAGCTTCTTATTGTTCTTTGCAATAAAACAAGCCATTAAAGCTAGAAAGAAAGAAGAATAATATTTAAAAACGGGCGCAAAACCCGTTTTATTTTACTTTTCAATATTATCGAAAATATCTTTTACACACCTTTTAATTTGCTCGACTACTTTATGAAAATTTCTTGTATACCAAGGATCTTCTATCTCATAGATTTCTGGCGTGAATAGATAGATTGGTTTAATGATATTACGCGTGTCCGCAACAATTCTATCAAGATAGTATTTGTTTTCAGCATCCATATAGAAGATATAATCAGCAGAATCATAATCTTCTTTTGTTATTCTTGTCGCATGATGTTCACCAAAAGGAATACCTTGTCTATAAAGTTCTTGTTTCATAGGGGGATAAATATCATTCCCTATTTCTTCAAAACTAGTGGCGCGTGAAACAATATCAAACCTATGTTTGACATCTAATTGTTTTGCAATATATTCTGCAGCCACACTACGGCAAATGTTGCCGTGGCAAACAAAGATAATACGCATATTATTCTAATTCGAAAGCGCCAGTATATAGTTGGTAATAAACACCTTTTTGAGCAATTAATTGATCGTGTGTGCCTCTTTCAATAATACGGCCGTGATCCATAACCATAATGGCATCACAATTTTGGATCGTGGATAATCTATGAGCAATAACAAAGACCGTTCTTCCTTGCATCAATTTATCCATACCATCTTGGACTAATTTTTCCGTTCTTGTATCAATTGAGGATGTCGCTTCATCTAAAATCAGCACAGGCGCATCTGCGACAGCAGCACGGGCAATCGACAATAATTGTCTTTGACCTTGCGATAAGTTAAGGCCATCGCCCACTAAGAGAGTATTATAACCATCGGGCAAACGAGAAATAAAATCGTGAGCATTAGCAATCTTAGCGGCTTCAATACATTCTTCATCAGTGGCATCCAAACGTCCATAACGGATGTTTTCCATAACAGTGCCTCTAAAGAGGCTTACATCTTGTAAAACGATACCTAAAGATCTTCTTAAATCTTCTTTTCTGATTTTATTGATATTAATGCCATCATATCTTACTTTGCCATCAGCGAGAGGATAGAAACGATTAATTAGATTAGTAATAGTGGTTTTTCCAGCCCCTGTTGCGCCCACTAAAGCAATGCTTTGTCCAGGATGCGCATAGATAGAAATATCTTGTAAAACCATCTTATTTCCATCATAAGAAAAATCCACTTTATCTAATAAGATATCGCCTTTTAAATCTTTATATTCTAAAGTTCCATCTTTATGGAGATGTTTCCAAGCATAATCTCTTGTTCTTTCCTCGGTTTCAATGATGTTACCATCTTCGTCGTGTTTACAATGCACTAATGTGACATAACCATCATCTTTTTCTTCTTGTTCATCGATTAAATCAAAACAGCGAGAAGCGCCAGCCATACCCATAACGATAAATGTAACTTGTTGACTGAATTGACCGATGTTGTTGGAGAACATTCTACATAACATTAAGAAAGTCAAAATCATGGAATAGAAAGCTTCCATATTTTCATTATTTAAAACGTGCATACCGGTTAAAGTGAGATTGTTAAAACCGGGGATGATTAAAATCATACATCCCATAACCGCGGTTAAAACGTACATGAAATTACCAATGTTACCATTGATAGGCATAGTGATATTACCATTAATATTAGCTTGTGTGGCGTAATGTCTTAATTCTTCATTCATGGCATCAAATTCTTTAACGGATTCTTCTTCGTGAGAGAATACTTTAATAACTTTCAAACCATTGATAGATTCTTCAATATTTCCTTCCACAGTGGCCACTTGTCTTTGCTGCTTAATGAAGTATTTCGCTGACAAACCCCCGATGAATTTGGTGTTCATCGCCATTAAGAAGGAGAAGAAAACCACGACAATAGTCATCCAAATAGAGTTAATTAACATCATCACAAATGAGAAGAGAATAGATAAGAATGTTCTTAAGAATTCTGGTAACGATTGTGAAATAAATTGTCTAATAGTATCAACATCGTTAGTGTATAAGGACATGATGGCCCCATGAGCATGGGTATCAAAATATTTGATAGGCAAATCTTCCATGTGATTAAACATAGCTTTACGGAAATCATTCATATAGCTTTGCGTTACAATAGCCATTGTACGTGTCCACCACCAAGAGCAGAAGATGCCTAAGGCATAAACGACACCCATTAAGATTAATAAGAATGTCGCATTGGTGGAAACATGGAAACTTCCACCCATAACCGCTGCTTCTAAGCGATTATGAATATCAAATGGATTGGTATTGGTTTTAATTGCGCTTGCTAAAACACCGGTTACTAAACCGACAAATATGGAGCTACATAAGTTAGCGATGGCATTAAAGGCAATGCATAAAGCTGCAACTGTTAACTTTCCGGGATAGCGTTTAAATAATTCTTTAATAAGACGAGTCATCGTGCCTTTTTTAGCGCGACCTCTTTCTCTCATTCTCACTGGGCCTGGCATTATTTATCACCTCCCACTTTGTTTTGTGTGTAATACACTTCTTGATAAATCTTATTTGATTTAATTAATTCATCATGTGTACCAATTTGGTTGATTCTTCCATCATCCAAAATGATGATTTGATCAGCATCTTCAATAGAAGAAATACGTTGCGCGATGACAATTTTAGTCATTTCTGGTAAATCTTCTTTTAATGCTTTTCTAATCATTCTGTCAGTCTTGGTATCGACTGCGGAAGTGGAGTCATCGAGAATTAATATCTTAGGTTTCTTTAATATCGCCCTAGCGATACATAATCTCTGCTTTTGCCCACCAGAGAAATTAGCCCCGCCTTGTTCAACACGGGTATTTAATCCTTCTGGTTTAGCTTTTACTATTTCGCTAGCTTGCGCAATATCGCAAGCTTTCCACATTTCTTCTTCGCTGGCATTGATATCGCCCCATTTTAAATTGGAAGCAATCGTGCCGCTAAAAAGAACATTCTTTTGTAAAACAACAGCAACATTATCTCTCAACGTTTTTAAATCATATTGTCTAACATCATTACCCGCGACAGTAATTGATCCATCGCTCACATCATATAGACGAGAAATAAGATTAACCAAAGAAGTTTTGCCACTACCTGTACTACCTAAAATACCGATAAATTGGCCGGATTTGATATGGATATTAAGGTTTTCTAAAGTATTTTTCTCAGCGGTTTCAACATATTTAAAATCAACATTATTAAAAACAACTTCCCCATTATCAATTTCTGTAATTGCGTTTTCTGGATTCTTGATGATGGGCTCTTCCACCAATACTTCGTAAACACGTTTAATGGATTCAATGGACATAATCATCATCAAAAGAATCATGGAGACAAATAACAAGGATGAAAGAATTTGAATACCGTAAGTCAACAAAGCAGATAATTGGCCAATAGATAAAACCCTATATTCGTCGTTTAGATAATCATAGTTGTTATAGATGATATAACTACCAAAAGATAAGACTAAGATATTGCTTAAATGAATAGTGGTGTTCATTAAAGGATTGTTTAACGCCACAATCTTTTCCGCGTGGATAAAATCACCGGTCATAGAATCACTTGCGGTATTGAATTTTTCTTTTTCGAAATCTTCACGCACATATGATTTAACCACTCTAATTCCAGAAACATTTTCTTGGACTGATTCATTAAGCTTGTCATAACGTTTGAATAAGCGAATGAAAATACTCATCGCTCCTTTCGCAATAAAGAAGAGGCCGAGACCGATGATTGGCAATAAGGCTAAGAAAATCCATGCCATATTACCACCAGTAATAAAGGCCATAACACCAGAGAATATCAGCATCAACGGTGCTCTAATAATACCTCTAATTAACATTTGATATGCCATTTGAACATTGTTAATGTCCGTGGTCATTCTAGTAACTAAACTAGAGGTGTGGAAATGATCAATGTTACCAAAGGAGAAGCTTTGCAATTTCTTATATAAATCCAATCTTAAATTAGTAGCAAAACCGACGGAGGCTTTCGCGGCCATTCTACCACCTAAAATGCCACACGCCAAAGAGAGCATAGCCATTCCAATTAAGACGAGAATGCATCCGAGCAATGAAACGTTAAAGGTGAAATTCAAAGTGTTTTTAGGACAAGCTACTTGTGTAGTCATCATGACCCAGAAATCGCTAGAACCTTGAGCTAACACGGCTTCGTGAGCGGGTTGAATAGTGTCCACAAAGATAGACATGACAAATGGCAAAGCACATTCTAATAAGGCTTCACCAATCATAAATAAAGGAGTGACAAGGGCGTATTTGCGGTATTGTCTCGAACTCTTAAGAATTAGTTTTATTTTCTTCCACATTGTTGTCTTCCTCCTTTTCCATATTCTTTACCATTGTTTCTAATAGTTGATTTATTTCTTTTTGCTGCTTTTTATCGAAACCTTGCAAGATCTTATCGATGGTTTTTAAGCGGTTTTTGTGAATATTATCAACAATTCCGCATCCTTTTTCGCTTGGTGTTAGTGTGCAATAAGGATGCGACTGGTTCTTGTTAATTAAACCATTTTTTATCATCCTTTTTACTAGGCCAGAGACCGTCGATTTAGAAAGATTGAATTGCTTTTCAATATTGTTTTGATGAACTTCAATACCTTCATCTGTCTTCCTATAAATATAAAAAAGAACGCGACCCTGTTGGCAGGTGAGCCCATATTCACTCAACCTCTTATCAAAATCTGCAGTTAGTAACTTATTAAGCACTTTGATGTAATAAATAACGTCTAATTCTATTTGTTTCATAATCGTAATAAAGTTTATAGTTCGTATGCGAACTTGTCAATTAGTAAATTAAAATAATTTAAATTGTCTAGTGGTATTCTGTTCTTTTGGTTTATGATAAATCATAGGAGATAATGCACTATGAGAAAAGCCAACTATATTATTGTCGTTGCTTGCGCCTCCTTATTATTAAATGCTTGCAACACTTTCGAATTCGAAGACAAGGAATCAAATCCTAAATTAGATTATTTAGTTTTAAGCAATGTTAAAACTGATTTTGATGTTGGCGAAATTTATGAAGATTCATTATCTTTTGATTTAATGGCTTATTATCAAGATGGCACTTTTAAAGAAGTGAAGTCTGATTATCAATTTGGTATTTCCAAATTCTATTCCATCGATGGTTATACCTGCAGGTTTGATACACCCGTGGAAGTAGCGGGAGAGTACGCTGCTAGCTTCATGGTTAGCTATTCCGAAAATGGAATTACCAAATCCATTGGTGGTTCAACAATGAATACTTTCAATAGCCTTATCGGAAAAGAAGGCCATAATTGTACAGACTTCAAAGCCAAGATGCGCAATGTATTAAAGCCCGGAGATCTTTTAAAAGAGAATCTCGATATTGAATTAGAATTTACTTGGAACGACACCATCAAAGAAATCTTTTATCTCAAGGAAGAAAGAGGCGACATTACAATGTCTCTTTTACCAGAAGGTTCTTCCGTGGAATCCATTGATTTACCATTAGTTAGATTACAAAACTATTCTTTATTCTTAGGATATAAAACATTATCAGCGAGAATTGATTTTGCTCCCGCTTTAGGTGTTGTAAGAGTTAATCGCGATGAATTAACCATCTTACCAACTGATTTTAATGCTGCTTATTCACCACGCACTAGTGTTAAGACACTAATCATTCCTATTACATTAAGTACTGATAATAGTACAATTGCCACTAAGATGGGGACCTGGGATGCTACAACTTTGGCTAATTTAGAAAACGCTTATTCAAGCGATGACCCTCTATCATTTAAGAGCTATTATGCTAATTTAGGAATAAACATGGATGTCGTAGTGGCTGAGCCTTTTGTGGAAACCACATATAAAGTGGAACAAATCACTACACAATTCAAACCATGGACTCGTTTATATGAATTAATCAATCGTGCTTTTGCCCATACAAAAGAAGCATTTACCCCTGCAGAACTGGCTCAATTTGATTCAAATAACGATGGACAAATCGATAATGTTCATATCATTCCAAACTATAACGAAACACAATGGGGCACCGCTTTCTGGCCTCACCAAGGACAAACATTTAACATGTCTGGAACATTGGATAACATGGTGGCAAATACCTATTGTGTTGGCAGTTTTTCCAAAGCATCAACTTTAGGTGATATTACACAAATTCATGAGCAGGGCCACGTCTTTGGATTATTAGACTATTACGATTACACAAATAACAGTGCTTCCCCAGTTAATTACATCGGTCATGCTGATATGCAATCTGATAATATTTTTGACTGGAATTCCTATTCTAAATTATCTGTTGGTTTAGCGGATGCTTATGTCGTTACCGGAAATGAAAATAGTGTAGAAATCACTATTGGTGATTCCGCTACTACAAATGAATGTATTATTATCCCGGCTGATTATTCTACATGGAATGGTTCAGCCTATGATGAATATTTCCTTGTGGAATTATTCTCTAAGAAAGGAATTAACGAACAATTCTGGGATTCTTATGGTCATCTTGATGGCGTTGATTGTGGTATTAGAATTTACCACGTTGATAGCCGTTTATACGATCAGTTTAAGGATTGCGAAGCTTCTCCAAATAAGGAAGATTGGTCTAGCTTTACCATTGTCGGTGCTAACAACTGTTCTGACTATACTGCATTAGGTATTGGTAGTCCAAAAGAATGGGGCGACTTTAAACAATTGTGTCTCATCCAAAAAGGTGGAATGGACACATTTGGTGACACCGATGGTTCTGTTAGACACTATTTAAATGAAGAAGACCTATTTGTGGCTGATGATATTTTCACATTTAATAACTATAAACATTTCTTGTCTAAATCAGGAGAAACTGTATCCTCAATGGATAACGGAGAAATTTTCAACTGGAATATTAGAATAAAAACGCTCACAATAGATTCCTCGACTATCGAGGTCTATCGTTGATGAAAAAGATTAAATTCCTATTACCACTCATTGCTGCAATATCATTAACTGGATGCGCTAATGCACTTTCTATTATTGAAAGTTTTTTAGGTTTTAGTGAAGAATCATTTTCTAGTGAGACCAAAACCGAAGAAGAAAGCATTATTACTTCTTCAAGCCAAGAGCAAAAAGAAAAAGCCGATTATACTATTCTCGTTTATTTGTGTGGTAGTGATTTAGAATCAGATGCTGGTTTAGCTACTTTGGACATTCAAGAAATGCTATACAAATCATGCCCCAGCAATGTAAACATCGTCATTGAGACAGGTGGATCTACAAAATGGGGTTTATGGGAATATAGCAAAATTAAAAACGATTATGTTTATAAAGGGAACACTTATAACATTCCAACAAATAAACTGGGACGATATCATATCGATGGAAAAACATTGACTAATGAAAGTCAATTAACATATGTAAGCATGGGAAAAACCTCCACTTTACAAAGTTTTATCGAGTGGGGATTTAGTACCTATCCCGCCGAACAAACTGGTTTGATTCTTTGGAACCATGGTGGCGCTATGTCTGGTTGCTGTTTTGATGATAAAACCAATGACTCTTTAACAGCTGCAGAAGTTAATGACGCTGTTAAAGGAGCCATGAAAACATTAAATAGAACTGAGAAATTCACATGGATTGGTTATGACTGTTGCTTGATGTCAGTAGCGGATATCGCTTCCGTTAACGCTCAATACTTCGATTATATGGTAGCTTCACAAGAGAGCGAAGCTGGTGAAGGATGGGATTATGATTCTTGGCTACCAAAACTTTATAATAATCCATCTATCTCCCCTAAGGAATTATTGCCAAATATTTGTACGTCCTTTATTCAGGATTATGAAAACACATATGGTGGTCAATACGCTAACGATCAAACTCTATCGGTTTTGGATTTGAGCAAGATGGATGCTTTTAAAAGCGCTTTCGAAACATATTCAAAGGCATTAAGTATTAATAGTCCTACCAAATTTAATAAAATCAAAACCGCTTATAACAATTCACTAAGATTTGGATATGATGAAGATTATGGTTATTTATTTGGTGTAGCAGATTTTAAAGATTTCATTAGTAAAATGAAAAATCAATTCTCTACAGTTGACAATTCCGAATTATTAGTGGCTTTAAATGATCTCGTTATTCAAAATTCTTATGGTAATTCGGGCTACACCGGAACCAAACCATGTGGATTATGTGTCTTTGTGGCATACGCCAAAATAGTTACCGTTGATGGGGATCAATATGGTCTACAATGTGATAAAAATTCATATACGGAAAAAGACACATTGTTCACCACTTGGCGTAACATCAACATCAATTACGGATTCTAAAAAAGTAACAAAATAATGGTAAAAATGGGCAACTGCTCATTTTTATTTTGACTATGCAATTTATATAAATATATAATATTTCCTTACGTGTGAATGCGTAATATTGAAAGGGAGAAATACTATGAAAGGTAAAAGTGCATTACTAGGGTTAGGAATTCTATTGCCTGCTGCCCTTACCATAGCAACATTAACAGTCCAAAACAATTATTTATCGAAGGAAGTGGCATCTGCTTCTGAATTTTCATTAACATTAGATTCCTCAAATGCCTATTCTTCCGGCGAAACAAAGATGATTTCCACCGACAGTGGCTCCTATCAAGTAGAATTCACATATGATTCATGTACCTCCCTTTTTAACAATCACGCATTAATAAATGTCGGCGGCTCTATCACAAATACCCAACAAATTACCTCTATTTCTCGTTTTTCCGTAACATATACAGGTGGTTCTTTAAGATGCCAAACATCCTATGATTGCTCCACTTGGAACGAAGGCTTTGTTTTAGCTAGCGGCCAAGAATATGTCATGGGTAGTAATCCCTACTTCATCAAATTAACTGCTGAAAATAATAGTGTTTCTTTAAGCCAAGCTAAATATAAATACACGTGTGTTGCGAACACTAATATTCCTGAACCCACACCTGTTGTGAACAAATATCAAAAAGTAACAACGGAATTAACTGATTATACTGGAACATACCTAATTGTTTACGAAGAAGGAGAAGTGGCTTTTGATGGTGGATTATCAACGTTAGATGCAACTGCCAATACAATTGATGTCACTATCTCTAATA
>JAEEGL016934092.1_pt1 | contig 71739 bp, 68 predicted proteins | sample 9134231 | NCBI WGS metagenome assembly JAEEGL01 (sample SAMN16246548, study PRJNA631951) | gut metagenome | biome: gut microbiome; feature: rumen; material: fiber-attached | host: Bos | place: Iran: Karaj | collected 2018-10
AGAAAGATTTGAAAGATCTTTTGGAACAACAATGGAATACGGAGAGATTACTATTTATGATAAAAATCCATCTAGGGGTACTAAGCCATGTAGAGTACCAGTTAGAATAGATTTAGAAAAACCAACATGCTCACTTGATGTCTCTGGAGACAACCGAGGAAATTATTATGTAGGTGATGTTACAGTAACTATGCCATCATCAAGTAGAAAAGATAATCATAGTGGTGTTGGAGCATATGGACTTGGAACAAGTAATGAAAATAAAAATTATGATAATAAAGAAAACATAATAATATCTAATAATGGAATAACAAGAGTGTTTGGATATATAAAAGATAAGGTTGGAAACGAAAATATTTGTACAACTAATGTTTCAAAAGTTGGAAAGTACTATATTATTTACGATAAGAATACAGGTAATGGTACAATGGCAGATACTGAATGTATTTTTGGAGAAAATTGTACTTTAAGAACACTTGCATTTACTAAATTAGGTTATCACTTTAACTACTGGTCAACTTTAGCTAACGGAAATACAGCAAAACATTATAGAGATGAAGAAGTAGTTAAGAATTTAACATTCTCTGATACTATTAGATTATATGCAATTTGGGAAAAGAACCAAAATACTTTAACAGTAGATGCTAATACTGGAACTGGTGGATTTACTGAGAAGCATGAATATGAATATGAAAAGGCGATTAATGTAGCTAAAACAGGATATTCATTTACTGGCTGGGATGTAACAGGAACATGTGGAACGTATACTAATGAAGCCTCAACAACATATACATATCCAGCAAATAGAGATACAACATGTAAATTAACAGCAGGTTGGAGTATAAATAGTAATACATTAGTAGTAGATGCAAATGGTGGAACAGGAAGCATCTCAGCAACTACACAAAATTACAATACAACAAAAAATATTAGCGTATCTAGAACAGGATATACGTTTACTGGTTGGACTGCTAGTGGAACATGTGGAGATTATACAGATACAGCCTCAACAACATATACATATCCGCCAAATAAAGACACTACATGTACTTTAACAGCAAACTGGCAAATAAATAAAAATACATTAGAAGTAAAAGCAAATGGCGGAACAGGTGGATTTACAACTGAGCAAGATTACAACACAACAAAAACAATAAGTGTTTCTAGAACAAATTACACATTTACTGGTTGGACAGAATCAGGAACATGTGGAAGTTATACAAATTCAGCTTCAACAACTTATACATATCCTGCTAATAGTGGAACTACTTGTACACTAACAGCAAATTGGAAAGCAAAATGTACAATATCGGTTGGTAAAAAATATACAGCTTCATTTAAATCTGTTTGTACAGGAAAATATAAAGTTACGTTATGTGGAGCATCAGGTGGAATAGATGATTACAATATAAAAAGTAAAGGAGCATGCATAACTGGATATATAAATCTTGAATATGGAGATAATGTTACAATTGTAAAAGGTGGCGAAGGATCATCTACAGCAGGCGAAGGCTGGAAATCTGGCGGAGCTAATGGTGGCGGAGACGCTTACTGGTCTGGAGGCGGTGGAGGCCGTACTGATTTAAGTGTTAATAATACTCTTATTGTTGCTGCTGCCGGAGGTGGTGGCGGTACCAACAGGAGTCCAGAATGGGGTAGTGGATGTGTTGGTCATACGTACTGTGATGGTGGAAATGGAAGAACAAGTTCTTCAACTGGAAATACTAATAATAAAGACAGCGCTGGATCAAGATGGAAAGGAACTTCTGGAAGATTATATAGTGATGGCTGTAAACAAGATGCCGGAGGCGGTGGAGCCGGATGGACAGAAAAAGGTGGAGCTAATGGTACTAATGAAAGCTGTACTGGTCGACATGGCGGATACGGTGGAATAAGTGGATATGATAATACAAAATTTACCTTAATTAGCGAAGGCACTAATACTAGTTCCAATACTGGTACTGCTTCAGTAGAATTAGATACAATTAGTTAATTGGAGTTTATATATGAAAATAAATAAAATAATTATAATAATACTATTTATAGCATTCATATTTTCTTTAAAATCAACTATTCTCTTAGTACAAGGAATTAATAAATTAAAAGAAGAAGGAGAAGCTAAACCAAATAAATATATTTGTGAAAAAAAAGAAACAATTGAAGGTACAACACAAATATATCGTGATGAAATATCATATGATGATAATAATTTAGTAACAGATTTTAAAACAGGAAATGTTATAGAGTTTGCTAGTAAGAAAGAATTAGACAAATTTATTGAAAAGAATCCAAATAATAAAATAATAATATTAGATGATAATAAAGTGTTTAATTATGATAATTTTGAAAATGAAATAAAAGGCAATGATGGTAATACATATTCTATTTGGTTTAAATATTCGGTAAATAGTAGAATAGAAGATGGCTATAACTGTTATAGAGGGGAATAAAAAGTGAAGATTGATAAAATAATCATTACAATTTTATGTGTTTTATGCATTGGTTTTCTCATTACAAATATATTTTTATCTAAAGAATATACAAATCTAAAAAATAAAATTGAAAAAGATAAAAAAGTAAATGAATTTTATATTTGTGAATTAGACGCGGGTGATGAAGAGTTTAAATATAAATATAGAAACGATATATATTATGATAAAGAAGGAACACTAATTGAACATTGGAGTGGAACAACTAGAATAGTTGATACTGAAGATGAGTTAAATGTAATAATTAAAGAGGCCAAGATGTTTAACCATTATTATAAAATGCTTGGAGAAAAAGAAATATACCTATATGATAAATTAGATGTTAAAGAAAATGATACAGAAACATGGTATGAAGATATTTTAAATGGACTAAAAAGTAGTGGATATGAATGTAGAAAAACTATCATAAAAAATGAAAAATAGATATGGAATGAAAAGAAAGAATTTAAATTCTTTCTTTTTTTGTAAAATGCGCTATATTTATAGGAAAATATTGACTTTTAGAACTCTTTAAAGTATAATTCATATCGGTACATTCAAATCCCCACATAAGTGTTGCTCTGGGAAGGCAATACTTAAGTAAAAGGAGAAAAAATAATATGACATTTGTACAAAAAAAAGAAACAGTTGAACACAAGTGGTATGTAATTGATTGCGAAGATGCTACATTAGGTAGAATAGCAGCAAAGGCAGCACATATGCTTAGAGGTAAGCATAAGCCTACTTATACTCCAAATATTGATTGCGGAGATTATATTATTATCGTAAATGCTGATAAAGCTAGATTAACTGGTAGAAAGTTAGATCAAAAGATGTATTATAATCACTCAATGTATCCAGGTGGATTAAGAGAAAGAAGTGCTAAAGTAATGAAGGAAAAGTATCCTGTTGAAATGGTTGAAAGAGCTGTTAAAGGAATGCTTCCTCATACAAGATTAGGAAGAGCTATGTATAAGAAATTATTTGTATATGCTGGACCAAATCATCCACATGAAGCACAAAAACCTGAGAAAGTTGAATTTAACTAGGAGGTATAATAATGGCAAAAGAAAAATTTTATTATGGAACTGGTAGAAGAAAAACAAGTATAGCTAAAGTTAAATTATTCCCAGGAAAAGGAAAGATTACAGTTAATGGAAAAGATGTTCATGATTACCTTCCTTATGAAACATTAATTATGAATCTTTCTCAACCATTAGTTTTAACTAATACTAAAGACATGTTTGATGTTGAAGTAGATGTTAAAGGTGGTGGATTCTCTGGACAAACTGGAGCTATTCGTTTAGGTATTACTAAAGCTTTATTAGAATATGATAAAACTACTCCAGCTGATAGCGAAAATAGTTTTAGAAAAGTTCTAAAAGTTAACGGAATGATTACTAGAGATTCTAGAATTAAAGAACGTAAGAAACCAGGTCTTAAAAAAGCAAGACGTGCACCACAATTCTCAAAGAGATAGGAAAATATATTCAATATGTTTCAAAAAGTCCGTGTATACGGACTTTTTTCATGTTAAAATTTATATGTGATAGGAGTAGATTATATGAAAATTAACTTACATACACATTCTAATAATTCTTTAGATGGTGAATTTGATGTTGATCAGTTAATAGAATTTTTTGAAGAAAATAAATTTGATATTATTTCAATAACAGATCATGATACTTGCGAAGCTTATAAACATATAAATAATAATTCAAATATTAAAATAGTAACAGGTATCGAAGCAGATGCAATTGTTAATAATCATACTTATGATTTTTTGTGTTATGATTTTAAACTTGATGAAATATATATATATGCTAAAGAAAAATATGAAAGTGTAGATAAAAGACAAACTAAAATATTTAATGCATTGGTAAAAAAAGCTAAAAAAAATAATATAAATCTTACTAACGTTGAGTCTTATAATTCAAAAGAGGAATATGCCCACGCAGCTATATTTAAAATGCTAGATAAAAATTTTTTAAAAAAATATAATATACAAAGTAGTAGTGACTTATATAGAGTAAGTACCCTTGATTCAAACTTTCCATTATATATAGATATGCATATTGTATGGCCTGATATTAAAGAGTTAATAGAAGTAATTCACAATAGTAATGGTAAAATTTTTATTGCACACCCATATAGATATAATAAAGACGTTTTAGAAGTATTAGAGGAAGTTAGAGAATATGTTGATGGAATTGAAATATGTAATAATCCAAATAGTAAAGAAGAAGTAGATTTTTTATATAAATATGCAAAAGATAATAATTTACTAGTATCATGTGGATCTGATTATCATGGAAATAATAGATATAGTTTAGATTGTGAATATTTATCTGAAGATATGATTAAAGATATACTAAAATGGATAGATTAATAGAATAGATAAAAAAGTAGGTATTATAATTCAATACCTACTTTTATTTTTTTTGAAGTGTCATTAAATTCTATATAGTAGAAGTTCTCTTTACTTTTTAAAAAGTATAAATATTTAGTATAACTTTCATTTGGTTCCAATTCTTTAGCATAATCCAAAGAATCATCAAATAATGCTCCTTGTGATGATAATTCTTCACTCTTTGAATTATAAAACTTGTAATAGAACATACTTAACTTATCTTTAGTAGTACCTATATTTTTAACTTCTATGGGTACTTTAACAATTTCTTTACCATTTATATTTGAATTTTTATTATTATACTTTATTATTTTTACATCTTTAGAAATCATTATTTCAAAATTCATTACAATTAATTTTTCTTCTTGTTTATAATCAGTTTCTATTTTTTCTATATTACTTGGTGTTTCTTTTTCACAGCCAATAAATAGTAATAATATTACTAAAAGGATTCCTATTATCTTTTTCATATTTACCTCTATCTATGAAAATTTTATCATTATTTATAAATCTTATCAATTTTTTTAGGAAAAGATAAATCTGTGTATAAAGATAATATTAGTGATGGGAAGGAGGTTTATGGTTAAAAAAATAATTTTTGTTTTAACTATTATAGGTATTATATTTAATACCTTTATAGTTAATGCAAGTAATATTGTATTTGATGGAGTAGAAAGAATTGATGGGGTCTATTATATAAAAGCTAGTAAGAGTGTTACTCAGTATAGAATTGGAGTAGTAATAAGAAATAAAGATAATAATAAAATAGCATATTGTATTGAACCATTTACTGCTCTTAATACTAGTGGTAATTATACTTCATATGTTGATTACGATAGTAATTTAAATTTAAGCGAAGAGAATTGGAATAGAATAAAATTATTATCATATTATGGTTTTGGATATGAAGGTCATACTGATGAAAAATGGTTTTCTATTACTCAAGTAATGATATGGAGAACAATTGATCCAACTAGTTCTTTCAACTGGATTAATAATTTAACAGAAAAGAAAATAATATATCCATATGAAAATGAAATAAATGAATTAGAAAAGTTAGTTAATGATCATTATATAAAGCCAGATATACAAGATGAAATAACAATGACTAAAGGAGAAACAATAGTTCTTGAAGATAAAAATAATGTAATTAATGAATATGAAATTATTGGAAATAGTAATGACTATATAGATGGTAATTTATTATATATAAGTGATAATGGAGAAAAAGAAAGAGAAATTAAACTAGTAAAAAAAGGTAATTTAAATGAACCAGCTATTTTTTATTATAATAATGAATCTCAAAATACTATTGAGAGAGGTAATTATGAAGACATAGAAAAAATAATAAAGATAAAAGTAATAACTGGATCTATTACTATTGAAAAGAAAGATTTTGATACAAATAGTAATATCTCTTCTGGCGAAGGAACTCTATTTGGAACAGAATTTGAAATAGAAGGAAATGATAAAAAGTATACTTTATCTTTAGATGATAATTTAAAAGGAACTATTAGTGATTTACCATTAGGAAAATATATTATTAAAGAAGTTAAAAGTGGTAATGGATATACATTAAATACTGAAGAAAAAGAAGTTACATTAACAGAAGAAGAACCTAATATTAGTTTAGATTTTGAAAACAAAATAAAAGAATCTTTATTAAAAATTGTTAAGTATTATGGTACATATGATGAATTTAAAAATAATAAAATGAAAAAAGAAAAAGATGTAACTTTTGAAATATATGATAAAGACAATAAATTAGTAAAAAAAGTAGTTACTGATGAAGAAGGAACAGGAGAAGTAGTTTTACCTTTTGGAGTATATAAAGTAAAACAAATTAATACTAAAGAAGGTTATGAAATGGTTGATGAACAAGAAGTAATTATAGATGGTTCAAAAAATGAAATATTATTATCATTAAATGATTATGAAATAGAAGTACCTAATGCTAGTATTGATATAAAAGAAAGTATTAATTTAATATGCTTGAATGTGTTCGAGAAATACTCCTTATAATACTTGCTTTTTTACAAATTGAAGAAACTCCAATTATGTATATAGAGATTCCTAAAATTAATGTTAAAGAAGAAATATATGAAAAAACTAGTATAGAAAATGATATTAATAGACACGTTATTATAATGAAAGAATCAAGTTATCCAAATGAAAATAGAAATGTAATAATTGGAGCTCATTCTGGTACAGGGCCATTAGCTTATTTTAAGGACCTAGATAAAGTATCAATTGGAGATCAAATAATTATCAATTATAAGAATACTAAATATGTTTATGTAGTAAAGAATATTCATAAAGATGATAAGAATGGAAAAATAATAATTAGAGACTATGATAATTCAATTACTTTATTCACATGTTACCCAAATGATAAAAATAATTATTTAATAGTAACCGGAAGTTTACAAGTCTAATTTGTGTAAATGTTAAATATTAACGTTGTATTTAATTTACATTCAGCGAAAAAGCGCTTATCATTATAATAGGTGATGAATATGTACGGAAAGGCGTTTATTAAATCTGGTATAGCATTTATTTTAGGAGCATTCATTATGATGCTTTTTAATACGGTTAATGCGCAAATTGACAATTATAACTATGATGTAATGTTAAGTAAGATGGTTGTTGACAATATTAAAGAAAACTATACAGCATTTAATAGTAAAGCTTTAATATATAAAGAAAGTCTTGAAGATACATATAAGTCATTTGATTTTTACTTAGATGAATATGATTCTAAGAATGCAATAATTGTTGAAAAAATTAATAAAATTCAAGAAGATCTAAATAACTTAGAAGAAAATTCATTAAATATGTATAAATATTGCTTATACAAATTAAATAATGAAGAAATAAATGGAATGTGTAATACATTTAAGGAAAATTATAAAGGAGTAGTTTCTTCTTATAAAACTATGTTAGATGATTATAATGGTATATTAGATCAGTATAATGACTATGCTAGTAAAAAATCTTTGGAAAAAGTTGATAAATTTGAAAAAAATTTACCTAATACATTGGATAAGATATATGAAAAAATAAAATAAAAAGGAGTGATAAAATGAATAGAAAATATAAATCTTTAAAATTAATATTTTTACTATTCATTTTTATTATTCCCTTACTTATCTTTATAAAGATAGTAGGTTTACATAACGAAAATTTAGTAAGTGATACATTAATAAATGCAATAGATATATCTATTTACTCTATATGTGCAATTTTAGGAATTATAATTATTATATTAGAAGTTAAAAAGATAAAGATAATGTCTTTTAAAACCTCTTTAGCTATGATATTATTCTTTTTATCATTGTCTTTTAATTTAAGCGCAATAGTTAATTTTGTTTATTATAATAATGACTTTAAAAGTTGGCTTGTAAGAACAAGTATTGGATCTATTAATTATAAAAATGTAGCTACTTCTGTTTATAATGAAAAAACTATAGACAAAATAATGGATGCTGAAAATAAGAGAATAGATTTTAGTAAAGATATTATTAACTATAGTGTTAAATATGAAGAAAAGAAATTTTATGCTAATAAAATTGAAGAAGAATTATTTAATCATGAAGAAGGAGAAATCTATAAAATAATTCCAATTAGTGGAACTACTATTGGAGCAAATTATCATTATGAAGGATTTATGGCAATTGTCTATGATCCTGCGAATGTTAAACTTGCTAAAAGTACTGGTGCTGGAACTTTCCCTGGAGCCTATGGAGAAACTCTATCTGATATTTCTCGTAAAAATAATGCTCTAGTAGCAATTAATGCTGGTGGATTTTATGATCCTAACTGGAATAGTAATGGTGGTATTCCTCATGGAGATGTTATAATTGATGGAAAACTTGATTCTTCTTATACTAGAGGATTAGATTCCGGTGGAATAGTTGGATTTGATTATGATGGTAAAATGATTTTAAAAAGAATGACTACTGAAGAAGCAGTTAATAGTAATTTTAAATATGCCATGGACTGGGGTCCATACTTGATTGTTGATGGTGTTAACAAGTATGCTAATGTTAATTACTATACTTGGGCTTGTGCTAGAACCGCAATTGGTCAAAGAGAAGATGGTATTGTACTAATGCTAGTAATTGATGGATTACAAGAACATTCTAAAGGAGCAAGCTATGCAGATATGGCTAAAATAATGCAAGATTATGGAGCTATCAATGCTATTAATATGGATGGTGGAACATCAACTGCTATGACAGAAAACAATAAATATATAAACAAACCGTGGAATGGATATGTACCTACTTTTAGGTGGCTTCCTAATGCTTGGATTGTTACAGAATAAAGGTTTATCCTTTATTTTTTTTTACTTAAAAGATATAATGAAAAGGGAAGAAATATTATGGACATAGATAAATTAAATAAAGAACAAAAAGAAGCTGTTTTAATGACAGAAGGACCTCTATTAATATTAGCAGGAGCAGGAAGTGGTAAAACTAGAGTACTTACTACTAAAGTAGCGTACTTAATCGAAGAGAAACACGTGGATGCTTATAATATATTAGCAATTACATTTACTAATAAAGCTGCTAGAGAAATGCTAGATAGAGTTAATAAAATAGTAGGAGATAAAGCAAAGAATGCTCAAATATCTACCTTCCATTCTTTTGGAGTTAAAATACTTAGAGATAATTATAAATACTTAGGTTATGATAGAAACTTTGTTATCATGGATAGTGAAGATTCTTTAACAGTAATAAAAAAGATACTTAAAGAAAAAGATTTAGATCCAAAATCATATAATCCTAATGCTATTAGAAATAAGATTAGTTCTTGTAAAAATGATTTAATGGATGCATCTGATTATGAAAAATATGCTTTAAGTGATTATGAAAAAAATATTTGTATGATATTTTCGGAATATGAAAAAATACTTAAGAGTAACAATTCAATGGATTTTGATGATTTATTAAAATTGCCAATTAAACTTTTTAGAGAACATAAAGAAATATTAGAAATGTATCAAGAAAGATTTAAATATATTTTAATAGATGAGTATCAAGACACTAATGAAGCACAATATATTCTAACTAAAATGATTAGTAAAAAGTATCGTAATATCTGTTGTGTAGGAGATATAGATCAATCTATATATAGTTTTAGAGGAGCTAATTATAAGAATATTTTAAATTTTGAAAAAGATTTTAAAGATGCAACTATTATTAAATTAGAACAAAATTATAGATCAACTACAACTATTTTAGAAGCCGCTAACGATGTAATAAAAAACAATAAAGAAAGAAAAGATAAAAAATTATGGTCTAATAATGGTACTGGAGAAAAAATTAGTTACTATAGTGCTTTTAATGGTATAGATGAAGCTAAATTTGTTGTTAGAGAAATAAAGAAACTAATTGATAAAGGAATAGATTATCAAGATATTGCAGTTCTTTACAGAACTAATGCTCAGTCAAGAAGTATTGAAGATGAATTTGTAAGAGAAAATGTTCCATACCATGTAGTAGGTACAGTAGGATTCTATTCTCGTAAAGAAATAAAAGATTTATTAGCTTATTTAAGAGTTATTTATAATGAGAAAGATGATATTAGTTTATTAAGAATAATAAATGTTCCTAAAAGAGGAATAGGGAATAAGACTATAAGTAATTTAATAGAGAAAGCTAATGAACAAAATAAACCTATATATGAAGTTATTGATAGTGGAAAAGAACTAGCATTTAAAGAATTAATTGAGAAACTAAAAAGAAAAAAAGAACAACTTACTATTACAGAATTAATAGATGTTATCTTAGATGAAACAGGTATTAGAGAGGAATATAAGTCTGATAAGACTTTAGAAAGTGATATTAGATTAGAAAACTTAGATGAATTTAAATCAGTATCTAAAGCATTTGAAGATCGTGAAGGAGTTATTTCTTTAGAAGATTTCTTATTAGAGATTAGTTTAGTATCTGATACAATAGAAAAAGATGATAATCCAAATAAAGTAAATTTAATGACAGTACATGCTGTTAAAGGACTAGAGTTTGGTTATGTATTTATAGTAGGTTTAGAAGAAGGTTTATTACCACATATGAATTCTTTTGAAAGCGAAAGTGATCTTGAAGAAGAAAGAAGATTATTTTATGTAGCTATTACTAGAGCTAAAGAAAAATTATATTTAGTAAATGCTAAATTAAGAATGTTATTTGGTAATGAAAGTACTTCTATTCCAAGTAGATTTATTAAAGAAATTAATTCTGATTTAATAGATGGAGTATTGACAGAAATTAAAGAAGAACCAATAATAGAAATTGAAAGCAAATATAATACTGAAGATGTAGAATATAATAAAAATGATTATGTTTATCATGAAGTATTTGGTCAAGGTAAAGTAATCGAAGTATCAGGTAGTATGATTACTGTTGCCTTTAAATTACCTTATGGAGTTAAAAAATTATTAAAAAATCATAAAAGTTTAAGTAAGATATAGGAGGATTATGATGAAAGATTTAACACTTGTTATTATGGCGGCCGGAATGGGTTCAAGATTTGGAGGGTTAAAACAAGTTGAACCATTTGGACCAAATGGAGAATTTATTATTGATTACTCAATATATGATGCTATTGAAGTAGGATTTAATAAAGTCGTATTTATTATTAAGGAGGAAAACTACGATTTATTTAGAGATACAGTAGGTAAAAGAATTGAAAAGAAAGTTGACGTAGAATATGTATTTCAAAAACCAGATACTATTCCTGAAGGATTTAAAGCACCTGCTGATAGAACTAAACCATGGGGAACAGGTCATGCAATTCTAGCATGCAAAGACGTAGTAAAATCAGATTTCTTAATTATTAATGCTGATGATTTTTATGGAAGAGATGCATATAAGAAAGCAGCAGAATTTTTAAATAGTGAACATTCTTCTAGAGAATTTGCTCTAATTGGTTACAAAGTATGTAATACATTAACTGTTAACGGATCTGTAAAAAGAGGAGTATGCCAAGCTAAAGATGGCTACTTAACTAGCATTACAGAAAGTACAGTTGAAGAAAAAGATGGAACTATTACTTGTACTCCACTTGATGGAAGTGAACCATTTAATGTAATAAGTAATTCTTTAGTATCAATGAATATGTTCTGTTTTACTAAAGATTTATTCCCTTATTTAGATGAAAAATTTGTTGATTTCTTTGAAAAGAATAAACACGATTTATCTAAATGTGAATACTTAATACCAGATGTAGTATTTGATGCTATTAAAGAAAAATATGCTACTGTAAAAGTTGTTCCAACAAAAGCAGTTTGGCATGGAGTAACTTATAGAGAAGATAAAGAAGATTTAGTAAATGCTCTTAATGAATTACTAAAAGAAAAAGAATATCCACAAAAATTGTGGAATTAAAAAGGAGTTAATATGAAGAAGAAAATATTTACAGTTTTATGTGTATTATTACTATTAATAACGATAACTGGATGTAAAAGAAAGAGAAAGGATCCTAAACCAGAACCTAAACCAAGACCACCAGTAATAATGGTTAAAGATGATTTTACTTTTTCATTTTTACAAATGGAAACTAATAGAAATAATTTAATCTATTCACCATTATCAATTAAGTATGCTTTAAACATGTTAAAAGAAGGAGCTAATGGTAAAACTAAAGAAGAAATAGAACAAGTATTAAAAAATACAACATTAACTAAATATAATAATTATGAAAAAAAATTATCCTTAGCTAATGCCTTATTTGTTAGAGAAAAATATAAAAATAATATTGTAGATAGTTATAAAACTAAATTAGAAACTGATTATAAAGCAGAAATAATTTTTGATGAATTTAAAAATGCTAATAATATAAATGATTGGATTAGTAGAAAAACATTAGATATTATTAAGAAAATGCTTAGAGACGATCAAGTAACAGATAGTAATGTTATTTTAGTAAATGCTCTAGCAATTGATATGAATTGGAAAGAAAAATTCGAAACAGATAACACTTCTAGTAGAAAATTTCTTGTATCTGAAAATGATACTATAGATGTTGCTATGATGCATTCTACTTCAAGTAGTTTAGACAATAAATATTATAAAGATGAAAAACTAACTATGTTATCTAAACCATTAAAGAAATATGGTGATACACAGTTAGAATTTGTTGCTATTATGCCATTACAAATAGAAAGATATATTGGAGAAAATAGAATAGTACAAGATTTAGAAAAATTACATAGTATTGAAGACGAAGAAGAATTATCAATTAATATTCCTAAATTTAAATTTGATTATAGTTTAAAATTAAAAGATGATTTAAAAGAATTAGGAATAGAAAGTGCATTTACTGAAGAAGCTGATTTAACTAATTTATCTAAAACAGGAAATTTATATGTAACAGATGCTCTTCATAAAGCAGATATCGAGTTTTCTGAAGATGGAATAAAAGCAGCTGCTGTAACAGTAATAACTATGAAAGATAATGCAATGGTTATAAGTAAGAAATTAATTGATCTAACTTTTGATAGACCATTCATATTCTTAATTAGAGATGTAAATACTGGTGAAGTATGGTTTGTAGGAACTGTTTATGAACCTATTTTATGGAAAACAGTAGAAAGTAATTATTAATAAAAAAAGAACTTTAAAACCAATAATTTTAAAGTTTTTTTATGGTATAATTATATAGGTGATTAATGTGGAAGAAAGATACTTAGAATTAATAAAAATAATAAATGAAGCAGATTATAATTATCATACTTTAGATAATCCTACGATTACAGATCAAGAATATGATTCTTATTTAAGAGAATTATTAGATATGGAAGAAAAGTATCCAGAGATGATAAGAGATGATTCACCTAGCAAGAGAGCTGGAGGAAAAGTATTAAGTGAGTTTGAAAAAGTAAATCACAAGATACCGATGCTTAGTTTAGCAGATGTCTTTAATGAAGAAGAAATAAGAGCATTTGATGAAAGAATCAAAAAAGAAGGAATTGATCCAAAATATGTTTGTGAATTAAAGATAGATGGGTTAAGTGTTTCTCTTCATTATGAACATGGTAAATTAATTACAGCAGCTACTCGTGGAGATGGTACAACAGGAGAAAATATCACTGAAAATGTAAAAACTATTAAGACAGTACCACTTACTTTAAATAGAGATATTGATATTGAAGTTCGTGGTGAAATATATATAAGTAAAAAAAGATTTAATGAAATTAATGAAAAGAGAATTAAAGAAGGATTAGAACCATTCCAAAATTGTCGTAATTTAGCCGCTGGTTCAGTAAGACAATTAGATTCTAAAATAGCTAGTGAAAGAAAATTAGATACATGGATTTATCATTTACCTAATCCACTTGATTATGGTATTAAAACACATTATGAAGCTTTAGAATTTATGAAGGAATTAGGATTTAAAACTAATCCTAATAATAGATTAGTTAATAATGTAGATGAATTATTAGCATTTATCGAAGAAAAAGGTAAAGAAAGAGAAAGTTTACCATATGATATAGATGGTATTGTTATTAAATTAAATGATTTAAATGAACAAAGAATAATGGGATATACTGCTAAATATCCTAGATGGGCTATTGCTTATAAATTCCCTGCGACTGAAGTATTAACTAAATTAAGAGATATTATATTTACTGTAGGTAGAACTGGTCAAATAACTCCAAATGCTGTTCTTGATCCTGTGATAGTAGCAGGTTCTACAATCAAAAGAGCAACTCTTCATAATGAAGATTATGTAGTACAAAAAGGATTAAAGATTGGTGATACTGTTTCTATTCGTAAAGCGGGAGATGTTATTCCTGAAGTAGTAGAAGCTAAAACAAGCCGAAGAGATGGCACAGAAAGACCATTTGTAATGATAAAGAATTGTCCAATATGTGATACACCACTTGAAAAGATTGAAGGCCAAGTAGATCATTACTGTCCAAACATTCACTGCCCTGCTCGTAAGATAGAGGGATTAATTCATTTTGTAGATAGACATGCAATGAACATAAATGGTTTAGGTGAAAGAATAATGGAAGATTTCTTTAATCTAGGATTAATTAAAAGTATTCCAGATATTTATTATCTTAAATCTCATAGAGAAGAATTAATTGAATTAGAAGGATTTGGTAATAAGAGTGTTGATAATTTATTACTTGCTATTGAAGATTCTAAATTAAATTCATTAGAAAGATTATTATTTGCCTTAGGTATTAAAGAAGTAGGAGAAAAGACTGCTAAAATAATTGCCACTAAGTTTGAAAACATAGATAATATTATGAATGCTTCTTTAGAAGACTTAACTAAGATTAATGATATTGGAGACATTATAGCTAAAAGTATTTATGAATATTTTAAAGAAGAAAAAAATATAGAATTAATTAATAAATTAAAAGAATTAAATCTAAATATGAACTATTTAGGAGAAAAAATAATTGAAAAAGAAGCATTTAAAGATAAGACTTTTGTAGTTACAGGAACACTTACTAACTATACTAGAGATGAAATAAAACATATTATAGAAATAAATGGTGGTAAAACTTCTGAATCAGTAAGTAAGAAAACAAGTGTTGTCATAGTAGGAGATAATCCAGGAAGTAAGTATGACAAAGCTGTTAGTTTAGGAATTACAATTTGGCATGAAGAAGAATTAGATGAAAATCTAAAATAATAAAAGAGCTATTAATTAGCTCTTTTTCCTTGCCATGAATCTCTTCTAGCCATTTCTTTATCTATTTCATCAAGTACAACAAATTTTTTTATTATCCACTGTGGTTCTATTAACATTTCTTTCTTAGCATCAGCAGTTAATCTATTGATAACAATATTATCTCTTAATAGTTCTAATTGATCACAAATGATATCTACATACTCAGGAAGTGTTAATATATGAAAATGTTCTTTGTTATATAAATTAGCTAGTTCAGTATCTTTAACAACATTTAACATATGTATTTTTAATCCCCATATATCAAATTTATTTAAATACTTTATGATATTTAACATATCCTCTTTAGTTTCATAAGGTAAACCATCGATTATATGGACTAGTATTTTAATATTTCTTTTATTCAGTTCTCTTACTGCTTCTTCAAAAGATTCTAAAGAATGACATCTATTAATTAGTTTAGATGTTTTTTTATTAATTGTTTGTAATCCTAATTCTACAGTTAAATCAGTCTTTTTATTTAACTCTTCTAAATAGTCATAACATTCTTTAGAAATTGAATCTGGTCTAGTAGATATATTTATTCCTACAACATTATCATAAGTTAATACTTCTTCAAAGTTCTTCTTTAATCTATCAAGAGGTCCATAAGTATTTGTATTAGGTTGAAAATAAGCAATAAATTTAGCATCAGGCCATTTATTAAGCATTACTTTTTTAACTTCTTCAAATTGTTCTTTTAAAGGTTTAGTTTTATCCCCCGCAAAATCACTACTTCCTTTAGAACAATAAATACATCCACCTATTCCAACAGTACCATCTTTATTAGGACAACTAAGTCCTTGATCTAAAGATATCTTACATATTTTATACTTATATTTTTCTTTATAATAATAATCTAAAGTATAATATCTTTTATTTGTATTACTGTATTTAAAACTATTCATAAATACCTCTAAAGGTATTATACCTATAAAAAAACAATTGTAAACTAGTCATTTAAATAAATCAGTTTCATTGAAATAGTATTTACAATATGTAATACTAAAATAGAGTAATAATAGGCAAAAGAAAAAAAGGTGATAATATGATAGATTTATTATTGATTTTAGGTTTAGTAATAACAGCACTTTTATCAATTGTTGTGTATTCCATTGATAGATTAATCAACAAAAAGAAACCAGATCGTAAGAAATATTCATTTATAAGAAGGTATCCAATAATTTTATTAATATTATTGATTATTTTTGGATTAATATATGGATACCTTAAAAATCAGTTTGCTCGTATAGTCATATTAGTTCTTTTAATTGCTTTACCTTTAGCATTTATGCTTTATTATATTAGATCTTTAGATGAAAAAGGACAAAAGAAATTATCAATTTTTATTATGACTTATATAGGAATGATTTTAATATTATTATCTGCGGTTATATTCTTAATGATTTTCCATTATGAAAAAGATTTAGAAATTATTAAAAATAATGGTACTCCAATGTATGCAAGAGAAAATAGTTTCTTTACTATAGATAAAAATACATGTGGAACTACATTTTATGAAGAAATGGGTTATCGTGTAGAGTATTGTAGTAAATATGTTAATGCTAATAGTTATAGAATTAAATTCTGGTTCTCTAATGAATGGACATATCAACTAGATGAAGGTATTGAAGATTCAAAATGGTGTAATTGTGAAGATAAAAAAGATACTAAAGCAAAAAAAGAAACAAAAGAAGAACAAAAAGAAGAACCAAAAGCTATAGTACCAAATATGAGTAAAGATATAGATAGAGCTTTAGAAATGGTTGAAGAAAACAAATTAATAGATTAATAAAAAAATAAGATACAATAAAAATTATAATTATGGTATCATATTAATAGAATAAGGGTGATGGATAGTGTACGATTTAGGGCCAAGTTTTCATATCGATTTATCAAAATTAAAATCTAAAGAAGATGCTACTTTTATAGGAGAAAAGTATCGTTTTACTGTGCTTACAGAAAGATTAATTCGTTTAGAATATAGTCCAATTGGAACTTTTAATGACTTAGCTACAGAACTTGTTTCATTTAGAGATTTTGATGTACCTAAAGTAACTAAAAATGAAGACGCAAACTTCTTACAATTACAAACTAGTTACTTTGATTTAACATATACTAAAAATGCTCCTATCGAAGGAACAAAATTAAATCCTGCACAAAACTTAAGAATAACTTTAAAAGATAGAAATACTATCTGGAGTTATGGATGTGCTGAAGCAAGAAATTATTATGGTAATAATGTTAGTACAGAAGTTAAAAGTGCCGAAAATCCAGAAAATAGAGGATTATTCTCATTAGATGGATATGTTTCTTTTGATGATAGTAAATCTTTAAGAATTAACTCATTAGGTACTTTTGAAGAACCTATCGAAGGAAACTTTGACGTATATGTATTCTTATACAATAAAGATTTTGGTATGTGTGTTCAAGATTACTTTAAGTTAACTGGTATGCCTGCACTTCTTCCAAGATATGCTTTAGGAAACTGGTGGTGTCGTGATTTACCATACACAGATAAAGATATCGAAGATTTATTAGCTCATTTTGAAAGATATGACATTCCTTTATCAGTGTTATTGCTAGATAAAGATTGGCATATAAGAAATTATGGTGAATATAAAGATATCGTATCTAACTTTAAATTTAATACTGAACTAATAAAAGATCCAACAGCATTAGTAAAAATGCTTCATGATAAAGGAATAAGAATAGGTTTAGAAGTAAATCCTAAAGATGGTATTTATCCATTTGATGAAAGATATGAACAAATTAAGAAGTTTATTGGTACAGAAGAAACAGGCATTATTAAAATAGATCCATTAAACCCTAAAATGTTAGATGTTATATTAAAATTAGAATTAGAACCATTAGAAAAAATAGGTATAGATTTCTTTTGGAATGATTATAAAGATAGTAACTTAAAGAGACTTTGGGTATATAATCACTATATATTTAAAGATTTAGAAAGAAATCAAGAAAAAAGAGGAATGATTCTTGCTAGAAATGCTCTTCAAGCTGCTCATAAGTATCCTGTACTATATTCAGGAAAGAGTGTAGTAAGTTGGGAAAACTTTATGTCGATGCCTTTCTTCACATTATCTGCTTCTAATATTGGAGCATGTTGGTGGAGTCATGACATTGGTGGATTTGATCAAGGTATTGAAGATCCAGAATTATATATAAGAAGTGTAGAATTTGGTGTCTTTTGCCCAATCTTAAGATTCCATGCAGCAGGTGGTAAATACTACAAGAGAGAACCATGGAAATGGGATAGTAAAACTAGAGATATCGTAGCTAGATATTTAAAACTAAGACATAGATTAACTCCATACTTATATACAGAAGCATATAAGTATCATAAAACAGGATCTATGATCTTCCAACCATTATACTATTATGTACCTGATGTATATGATGATAAAGTATATCGTTGTGAATACTACTTTGGTAGTGAGCTATTAGTATCTCCAATCGTAGAACCAGAAAACAAAACTATGAAAAGAACAATTCATAGATTCACATTACCTGATGGAATGTGGTATGAATTTACTACTGGTAAAAAATATATAGGTAATTCAAAATATGTTTCTTTCTATAAAGAAGAAGATTACCCAGTATTTGCTAAGAAAGGTAGTATTATACCATTATCTAACAAGAGTAATATAAATAATACAACTAATCCAACAGACTTAGAAATTCATGTATTCCCAGGTCAAAACAATACTTACAGAATGTATGAAGATGATGGAATTAGTGATATGTTTAAGAGTGGTTACTACATAATAACAGAAATGGATTACAACTACATGCCTAATAACTATACATTTATTATTAGATCAGTAGAAGGTAAGAGTGGTATTATTCCAGAAAGAAGAAATTATAAAATTAGATTTAGAAATACTAAATATGCCGATGATGTAGTAGCATACTTTGATAGTGGTAAAATTGAAGTATCTAATAAATATGTTGAAGATAATGACTTTATCGTAGAGATAAATGATGTTAGTACAATTGGACAATTAACAATTAACTGTAAGGGTAAAGATATCGAAATAGATGCAGTCAGAGTTATTAATGAAGATTTAGATGAAATTTTATCAGATCTTCAAATTGAAACAGTATTAAAAGAACAAATTGCTAAAATCTTATTTAGCGATATGGACTTAAAATCAAAGAGATTAGCTATTACTAAATTAAAGAAACAAAATTTAGATAGAACATTTGTTAATTTATTCTTAAAACTTCTTGATTATATAAGCGAACTTTAATATAATAATAACGTATTTGTTTAAAGAAGTAGTAGTAATAATCTATATTTGTAGAGAGTTAATGAGTGGTGAAAATTAACAATATAATATTATGAACTTGTCTTTAGAAGAAACAAAGCGTTTAGCTCGCGTTAAGAGTATGATTGCATAGATTTATTCTATGAATTAAGGTGGTACAGCGGAAATATTCGTCCTTATTTGGATGAATATTTTTTTATTTATAAGGAGGTACTATGGGAATTGTTTTAATAGTAATAGTTTATATAGTGTACTATATAGTATCTATAAAAAAATATGATAAAAATGGACATTATAAAAAGAGTAAAAAAGATTCTATAAATGATGTTCAATTAAATGATTACTTACATTTACCAAGTGAAGTTAAAGTGTTCATACTTAAATATAAAGTTGATCTAACAAAAATAAACATTAGAGGATTATTAAAACTCTTTGGATTAGTAATTAGTCTAATATTAACTATATCTTTATCTTTATCAATACTAATTATTAAGGAAAATATATTACTGCAAAGCCTGGGTGCTTTAGTAATAACAATGATTTTATATATTATATTTTTAATGTGTTTAGGAAAATATTTTAGAACACATGGATTAGTTAAAGAAAAAGAAGAGAAAAAAGATAAAAAAGAAAATAAAGAAAAAAACAAAAAGGACAATAAGAAAGGACATAAGAAAAATGAAAACAAAAGAAATAGAAAATAAATGGAGAAAATATTGGGAAGAAAATAAAACATTTAAGACAGATACAAGTGATTTTAGTAAGCCTAAATTTTATGCTTTAGATATGTTTCCTTATCCAAGTGGAGTAGGATTACATGCAGGTCATCCAGAAGGATATACTGCTACTGATATAGTATCAAGAATGAAGAGAATGCAAGGATTTAATGTATTACATCCAATGGGATTTGATTCATTTGGTTTACCAGCAGAACAGTACGCTATTAATACAGGAAATCATCCTTCGGGATTTACAGAAGATAATATAAAAACTTTTAGAAATCAATTACAAGAATTAGGATTCTCATATGATTGGGATAGAGAAGTATCTACATCAGATCCTAGCTTTTATAAGTGGACTCAGTGGATATTTAAAAAGTTATTCGAAGATGGTTATGCTAAATATATAGATATGCCAGTTAACTGGTGTGAAGAATTAGGTACAGTATTATCTAACGATGAAGTAATTGATGGAAAATCAGAGCGTGGTGGATATCCTGTTATTAGAAAGAATATGAAACAGTGGGTTATCGATATACCTAGATATGCTGAAGATTTATTAAAAGGATTAGATGAAGTTGATTGGCCTGAATCTACTAAAGAAATACAAAGAAACTGGATAGGAAAGAGTACTGGAGTAGAAGTTAAATTTGATATCGTTGGTGGCGGAGAATTTAAAATATATACTACATGTATTGAAACTATTTATGGTATTACTTTCATGGTTTTAGCACCTGAAAACAAATTAGTAGATGAATTAAAAGATAGAATTAAAAACTGGAAAGAAGTAGAAAAATTTAGAAAAGAAATTGCTAAGATGTCAGATATCGATAGAACTGAATTAAACAAAGACAAAAAAGGTATTTGTTTAGAAGGAATCTTAGCAATTAATCCAGTAAATGGTAAAGAAGTACCAGTTTACTTAGGAGATTTTGTATTAGCTTCTTATGGTACTGGAGCAGTTATGGCAGTTCCTTCTCACGATTGTCGTGACTATGAATTTGCTAAGAAATACAATATTCCATGTATTCAAGTTATCTATGGAGATGATTTAGAACCACCATTTGAAAAAACTGAATACTTAGGTAAGAATTTCAAATTAATGAATTCTGAAGAATTTAATGAATTAGTAGTAGAAGATGCTAAAGAAAAGATTACTGTTAAATTAGAAAAAATGGGAGTAGCAGAAAGAAAGACTAATTATCGTTTAAGAGAATGGATTTTTGCTAGACAAAGATATTGGGGTGAACCAATTCCAATAGTACATTTAGATAATGGAAAAGATGTAGCTTTAAAAGATAGTGAATTACCATTAGTATTACCAGAATTAGAAGACTATAAAAGTAAGAATGGTAAAGCACCTTTAGAGAATGCCGAAGATTGGGTAAAAGTTAAAGTAGGAAAAGAAACTGGTAGAAGAGAAACAAGTACTATGCCAGGATCAGCTGGATCATCATGGTATTTCTTAAGATATATTGATCCACATAATGATAAAGAATTAGCAGATAAAAAATTAATGAAACACTGGATGCCAGTAGATTTATATGTTGGTGGACCAGAACATGCGGTAGGACATTTATTATATTCTAGAATGTGGAATAAATACTTGTATGATAAAGGAATTGCTCCAACTAAAGAACCTTTCCAAAAGTTAGTTCATCAAGGAATGATTTTAGGAGAAAATGGTATTAAAATGGGTAAAAGATTCCCTAAATATGTAGTTAATCCTTCAGATATTGTAAGAGATTTTGGTGCAGATACTTTAAGAATATATGAAATGTTTATGGGACCTCTTGAAGCTGACAAACCATGGAGTAATGATGGAGTAGTAGGTTCTAAAAAATTCTTAGATAAAGTATGGCGTATCTTTATGGAAGAAGATAAAGTTAAAGATTCTGATAATAAGAATTTAGAAAAAATTTATTATCAAACAGTTAAGAAAGTAACTAATGATTATGAAACATTAAACTTTAATACAGCAATTTCACAAATGATGATATTTATAAACGCAGTAAGTAAAGAAGAAGTATTCCCTACAGAATATGCAGAAGGATTTATTAAATTATTAAATCCGGTTTGTCCGTTTATAACAGAAGAAATATGGCATGAAAAATTAGGTCATAAAGATACAATTGCTTATGAAAAATGGCCTACTTATGAAGAAGATAAATTAGTAGAAGATACAAAGAGTATCGCTGTTCAAGTAAATGGTAAAGTAAGAGGATTAATAGAAATAGCTACTGATGAAGATGAAGAATCTATTAAGAAAAAGGCTTTAGAAGTAGATAATGTTAAAAAGAATTTAGAAGGAAAAGAAATAGTTAAAGTAATAGTAATTAAAGGAAAAATCGTTAATATAGTAGTTAAGTAAGGAGAATTATTATGTATGATGTAGTAATAATTGGAGCAGGACCGGCAGGACTTTTTACTGCTTATGAATTGTTAAGCAAAAATAAAAAATTAAAAATAGCTTTGCTAGATAAAGGAGATAAAGCACTTAAAAGAGTATGTCCAATGAATAAATTTGGTGTACCTTGTGCAAACTGCAAACCTTGTAATATTTTAGCAGGTTATGGAGGAGCAGGAACTTTCTCAGATGGTAAACTTAATTTTATACCTAAATTAGGTAAATCAGATTTGTTTAAATATATGGGAAGAAGTGAAGCGTACAAATTAATAGATGATACTGAAGAAATATTTAATAAATTTGGTATGGATAGTAAAATATATCCAACTAACATGGAAGAAGCAGAAAAAATTAAAGAAGAGATTGCTAAAACAGGAGCTAGTTTATTAATTATTAAACAAAAACATTTAGGTAGTGATATGCTTCCAGGATATATTAATAATATTACTGAATATCTTGAAAAAGAAGGAATTGAAACATTCTCTAAATGTGATGTATTAGATATTAATAAAGAAAAGAATGATTACGAAGTAATTTATAAAAATGGTAAAAAAGAAGAAAAAATAAAAGGAAAATACGTAGTAGTTGCTCCAGGTAGAACAGGTGCTAAATGGGTACAAGAATTAGCTGATAAATATAATATTCCATATGTATCTCAATCAATTGAAATAGGTGTACGTGTAGAAGTTAGAAAAGAGATATTAAAGGGTATTACAGATATTATTTATGATCCTACTATCTTTATTAAAACAGATACTTATGGAGATGAAATTAGAACGTTCTGTACTAACCCAGGGGGATTTGTTACAAAAGAAAACTATGAAGGATATATTTGTGTTAATGGACATTCTTTAAAAGAAACTAAATCAAGTAATAGTAACTTTGCTTTTATCTCAAAAGTATCTTTAACTGAACCAATTACTAATACTAGATTATATGGAGAATCAATTGCTAGAATTGCTAATGTTTTAGGAGATGGAAAACCTATTATTCAGACTCTAAGAGATCTTAAAATGGGAAGAAGAAGTAACTGGGGAAGAATAAATAAATCTTTTTTAGAACCTACTTTAAAAGATTGTGTAGCAGGAGATTTAGCTCTAGTACTACCTCATAGAATTATTTTAAATATACTAGAAGGATTAGAGCATTTAGATAAAATAATTCCAGGTGTTAATAATGATGAAACACTTTTATATGGACCAGAAATTAAATTCTTTAGTAATGAAATAACTACAAATAAAAATATGAAAATAGAAAACGAAAATATCTACTTTATCGGTGATGGATCTGGTAAAGCAGGTAATATCGTAACAGCAGCAGCTACAGGAATAATTGCAGCGAGGGACATATTAAACGATGAAAAATAGTTGTAATATAATTATAGGTTTATTTATTACTACACTTATTTTAATTACTATTATTGGATCATTATCATTTCTTTATAAAAATAAAATAGATGAAAATGATATTGGTTTTGAAAATGTAAAAGAATTAGAAAATATCTTAATAAAAAAGCAAGAACATATTAGTATTATCTAATATGTTCTTTTATTATAAATAAAAAATATGCTATTATATAATTATAATAGGAGTGATAATATGAAGAAAATTATAGCATTAGTTTTTATTCTAATTGGAACATTTCTCATATCAGCAAGTATATCTTTACAAATATACAGTTTTACTAATGTTAAAGAAGGTAAAATAAATGTCACTAGAACTATTATGATTTATATAGCAGCAAATAATTTAGAATCTCAAGCTGCTATTGCAACAGCGGATATAAAAGGTATAGATTTTGAAAATTTAAAACATGATGATATTAATGTAGTAATGCTTTTAGGAGGAAGTAAACATTGGTTTACTGAAGGAATTAGTACAGAGGAAACTTCTATCTTTGAAGCTACCGAAGAAGGATTAAAAAAAGTTCAAGAACAAGAAGTTAAAAACATGGGAGAAAAAGAAACTTTAACTAATTTTATTAACTATGCATATGAGAATTATGATACAGATGAATACATTTTATTACTATATGGACATGGAGCAGCGATAAAAGGCGGCATGTTTGATGAATTACAAAAAGAAGATTTCTTAAAAGTTAAAGAAATGCAAGAAGGAATCGGTGAATCAAACTTAATAAAAGATAATAAAAAATTAGAAATGGTTATTTTTAGATCTTGTTTAAATGGTACTTTAGAAGTAGCAAATGCCTTCAAAGATTATGCTAATTATTTTGTAGCAAGTGAAGAGACATCAATAGGAACACAATTTAATTCAGTATTCTCATTCTTAAATAATATTGATAGAAATAATACTTCAGAAATGATTGGAAAAGCATGGATAGATAATTATAAAAAGAATATGAATGAAGTAAGTCAAATATGTAGTACTAATTCTACTGTTTGTGGGGGACCATTTAAAGCTAATATTACTTATTCAATGATTAATTTAAGTAAATTAGATAAAGTTAATGAATATTTAGATGAATTTTCCAAATCTTTATTTGATAAAACATCAACTAGTGTTAATGATTTTCTAGATATTAGAAAAAATATGCATCAATATGCATATACTAGTGAATCAAAATATGATATGGTTGATACTTATAATTTTGTTGAAAACTATGAAGAATATGATAGGGAGAATGCAGAAAAATTAAAAAGTGCTATTAAAGAAGCAGTTATATTTAATGAAACAAACAATGATTATTCACATGGATTATCAATTTATTTTCCATATAATTCATCAATTTTCTTAGGATCAGTATATGATAGAGTATCAGTATCAAATAACTATAAAAACTTTATAACAGAATTAGCAAAGAATAAAAATAGTTATATAGAATATATTAATTCTTCAAGAGGTAATTCTGATTATTTATATAAGAGTACTAAAGAAATAAAAAATGCTAAAGATTATCTAATTACTTATGAAAATTACGTTATTTATAAGAGTGATAATTTATATTCTAAAGATAATAAAACTTATTCTATATTTGATGGAAAATTATATAAATTAAATGATAATTATATTTATGTAGAAGAAATAGATACTAAAGATGATATTTATAGAATTCCTGCGATATTAGAAAAAGAAAATGTAAGAGAAGAAGTTTATTTAATAATTAAAGATGGTGTAATCTATGATGTTGTAAATAGAACAAATGAAGATGTAATTACTCCGTCAATGATAAGCTATAATTTAAAAGACTATAATATTAGTATTATTATTTATCAATATGTTGATGGAAACTTAATAGAAATAGTATCACCAATAGATATAAATAATTTTTATTTAACTAGTACACCATTAGAAAATGAATTATATTATTACATTGTATTTGAAATTGACAACGATTTAAGATTTTTTGGGCCAGATATTATAAGTAAAGAATAGTGTAAAGGTGTGTAATATCTAATGTATTTATTGGCAAAAATGTGTTAACCTATAATTAGATAATAAGGAGAATTTTATGAAATGTACAAAATGTGGAGCAGAACTTGTTCCAGAAGCAAAATTTTGTAATGTTTGTGGTGAAGCTGCCGTTCGTGAAATTGCACCAGCACCACTAGCCCCTGAAATGGTTACTACACCAGCTGAAACGCCATCATTTGATGCGGCTGGACCACTTCCATCATTGGATATTGTAGAAGAGGAAACTTCCCCTTCAATTATTGAAAGTGTTCCTGTAGCTGAAGAAAATCAATTTGTAGAAGAGCCAGCACCAGTAGAAGTTGCTCCAACAGAACCAGAAACTGAAGCAGTAGCTCCAGTAGTTGAAGAAGTAACTCCTGTTACTGAACCAGTTGTAGTAGAAGAACCTACACCTGTTGAACCAGAACCAGTTGCTCCTACTCCTATAGAAGCTCCTGTAAGTGCTGAACCAGTAAATCAAGCTACACCAAAAAGTGGAATTAATCCAGCAATTATTGCAGTAGTTCTATTATTGTTAGTAGTTGCAGTAGGTGGTGGAGTATTCGCAGGAAAAGCCTTATTTGGTGCTAAAGAAAACAAAAAAGATGATAAACCAAAAGTAGAAGTAATAAAAACAAAAGTAAGTCACGCTGGAAGAGAATATGAAATACCAGATGAGTATGATTATACTATTGAAAATGGAATTTTAATAATTGAAGTAAGTGATGATTTAGCATACGGTATTACTAGTGATAGATATCAATATTCTTACTATGAATCTACAGTTAATAAGATTCAAAATTCTTGTAATAAAAACATAGCTTCAGGATGCAAATTAGAACAGAAAAAAGATAAATATGTTTTCTTAAGATATGAACAAGAAGTTAGTGATTATCATTTCTTCAAGATAGAAGGAGCTATAAAAACAGATAGCGGAGATGGAATATTTATCTCAATAGCTAAAATGAGTGAAGACATTAATGATGCTGATATCAAGGTAATCTTAGATATTGTTAAATCTTCTAAAATAACTAATAACATTTATAGAAATACACAAGAAGATGTACATTTATCAGAAATATTAAAAGGTGTTGTTGAATTAAATAGTTTAGAAGAAGAAACAGAAGCAGTAGAAAATATTTTAGATGTTATTGATGAAAATCCAATAGAAAATCCAGTACCATACGCAGAATAGAAGAGTGTATAAGCACTCTTTTTTTGCTGCAAAACACTATATATGTTATAATACTATTTGTCCTAGGAGATATTATGAGACTTAGAAATGTAAAAAACAAAGATGAAATATTAAATAATACTATATATTTAGAAACTGATCCTAAGAATAGTATAGGTAAATGGGAAAAAGTATTTGGTAATAAAAATAAAATATATATTGAAATAGGTATGGGAAAAGGAAACTTTCTAATAGAAAATGCTAAAACATATCCAAATATAAATTTTATTGGTATAGAAAAATATTCTAGTGTATTAGCAAGAGCAATTCAAAAACTTGATGAAGAAGAACTTCCTAATTTAAAAGTAATTAGAATGGATGCTAAAGAAATAGAGGAAGTATTCTCTAAGGAAATATCTAGAATATATTTAAATTTCTCTGATCCATGGCCTAAAAAAAGACAAGCTAAAAGAAGATTAACTAGTGAAGTGTTTCTAAAAAAGTACGATAGTATTTTTAAAGAATCTAAAGAAATAATAATGAAAACAGATAATATGGGACTATTTGAATATTCCTTAGAAGAACTATCTAAATATGGTTATTATTTCGATAAAATATCATTAGATTTACATAGCAGTGATATAGAAAATAATATTGAAACTGAGTATGAAAAAAAATTCAGTGAACAGGGCAATAAAATTTATTATTTAGATGCCAAAAAAGATGTATAATTGACAAAATTATGTTAAAATAATACTAAGTGATAGATAAATTTGATATAATAATAAAGAGTAGGTGTAATATGAAAAAGAAGGTGTTTTTGTTATTTACCTTGCTTGTTTTATTAACTGGATGTGAGATTACTGACATCGAAAAAAAACAAATAGATACAGTAATTGATGAAGCATTACAAAGTAATAATTCGACAAATGAGATATATAATGGATACAAATATTATCTACCTAATGGAATGAAAATAATTGATAAAAATGATGATAATACGAAAATCCTATTTAAAAATGATTACTATTATTTATTTGTAGATATGGTAAGTTATTATCATAAGACTAAAGTAGAATATACTGCTGATGAATCAAAATATTTTTCAAAAGCTATTAGAGATAATGGATATATAGAAATAATAGATAATAAAGATGATACATATCATATAAAGATAGAATATAATTATTCAAAGATTGAAGGAATAGTTAGTAAAGATAATATTAAACAAGGAATTTATAATTCATTAAAAATCCTTGGTAGTATTAAATATAATGATTTAATAATAGAATCAAGTATGGGCGAAAATGCTTTAAATTATAAAGAAGAAGAGTTTAACTTATTTGAATCTCAAAGAGAAGAAGGATCATATTTAGATTATATTGAAGAATATGATGTTAAAGAAGAAGATAATAAGAAAAAAGATGACGACTATTTAAGTTAGGAAGGATGAATTCTATGGGCTTATTTACAAAAATAAAAGGAATATTTATTGAAGATGTTCCAGAAGATGAATATGACGATGATGATTATGAAATTGAAAAGAAACCTGAAAAAGAAGTAATGGTTGCTAAAAAAATTGAAAATAAAGAAGATTTATCGGAAAAGCTTAGAGAAAAAAGAGTAGATAGAGAACATAAAGAAACCCTAGACTTAGATATAAAAGATGAAGATGAATCAAAAGAAAAAGAAGAAGTTACAGATGAGACTAAAGAATTTGATAAACCATCTGTTAATGAATTCAAATTTCCTTTTAGTGACGATGATTTCAAAGTAGAGGATGAACCTAAAAAAGAAGTTGAAACTGAACCTAAAATCGAAAAAGAAGAACCTAAAGAAACAACTGTGTTATATCATCAAACTTCTTATACTAAAGTTGATGATGGATATAAAGAAACTGGTTATCATGAAATATATGAAAATAATGGTACTAGAGAGGAAAAACACATGTTTAAAAGATCGCCTATTATTTCACCAGTATGGGGAATTTTAGATAAAAATTATAAGAAAGAGGATGTAGTTAGTAAAAGAGAAATAAGATTAACTACAAATAATGGTAAGGCTGATCTAGATGCAGTAAGAGAAAAAGCTTATGGAGACATAGCTAATGACATAACAGCCTCTATCGAAGAAGATAGGGATAAAGATATGACTAAAGAAAAAGAACCAATAACTAAAGATAATTTACTATATGATTTAAGTGAAGGAGCTTCACCTAGTGTAAAAGATGTAACAGTAGGAGATGCTGAAGAGTATTATGAAGATCTAGGACTTGAGTATAATGTAGATTATAAAGTTGACAAGGAAGAACCTGTAGAAGACGAAGAAGAAAAAGAACTTGTAAAAGACAACTTAGAAAAAGACGAAGTTGAAGAAACAAAAGAAGAACCTATTGATGAAGATGATGAAGATGATAACTTATTTGATTTAATAGATTCTATGTATGAAGATAAGGAGTAAGAATGGAAATTTTGATGAATGTGTTACAAGTATTATTATGCGTACTAGGAGCAGGATTATTAACAGTATTAATAATTGCTGTAGTAAAATTATTTGGCACAATTAACAAAGTAAATGATTTATTAGATGATATACAAGGAAAAGCAGAAACATTAGATGGATTATTTGAAACAATAGAAAATGTTTCAAATACAGCTAATACTATTAATGACAGAGTAGTAAAAGTAGTTAATAAATTTATAGGAAGAGTACAAGGTAAAAGAAGAAGAAAAATAACAAAGGAGGAAGATGAATATGAGTAGATCAACAGAAGGATTCGCAAAATTTGCCCTAGGAGTACTAGTAGGAGCTGGATTAGGAGTGTTATTTGCACCTAAATCAGGAGCTGAAACTAGAGAAGATTTAAAAGCTTCAATGGAAGACCTAATGAATAAGGTTAAAAATATAGATCCAGAAGAAGTAAAAATTGCAATGCAAGAAAAGATTGCAGATATTAAAGCAGAACTAAAGAGCTTAGATAAGGAAAAAGTTCTTGAAATTGCTAAGAAAAAAGGTAATGATATCAAAGAAAAATGCGATGATTTAGTTGAATATGCTAAAGAAAAAGGATCTCCAGTAGTTGAAAAGACTGCTAAAGATATGAAAGCTAAAGCAGCAGATGTTGTTCGTGGAGTTCTTGAAAAATTAGAAGAAGAATAAAAACAAAATAAAAAATCTACACAATTATGTGTAGATTTTTTTTATTAATTATTATCCTAATCTGTTGTAGTATTCAACGATTTGAGCTTCATCGATATCGGCTGTTAATTCATGTCTTTCAGGTAATCTTACGAAGACACCTTCCATTTTGTTTTGATCAAATGTAACGAAATCAACACGTGATACAACTTTTTCTAAAGATTCTTTAACTATTTTTAGTTCTTTATCTTTATCCTTAAGTGAAATTACATCTCCAGGTTTGCATCTGTATGATGGAACATCTACTTTCTTACCATTAACAGTTACATGTCCATGGTTAACAAGTTGTCTAGCTCCTCTTCTAGTGTTTGAGAATCCGATACGATAAACGATGTTATCTAAACGAGATTCTAATAATTTAAAGAAATTCTCTCCATTGATTCCTTCCATTTTTTTAGCTTCAGTGAAAGTCTTTCTAAATTGTTTTTCACTAACGCCATACATAAATCTTAATTTTTGTTTTTCCTTAAGTTGTGATCCATAGTTAGATAGTTTTCCTCTCTTACTAGCTCCATGATCTCCAGGGCCATAAGGTCTTCTAGCTATGTCTTTTCCGTTTTCTAGTAAACTAATTCCAACTCTACGAGCTTTCTTATAACTAGATCCAGTGTAACGTGACATAATTATATCCTCCTTCATTTATTAACATAAACAAAAGACTGGCATTTCCTTTTCTAGGGAGTTTATTTTAATACTTTCACATAACAGCCCTGCTACTTATAAACTTAATAAACACATTAGAAACAAAAATACGTGCTGTTTGAATATGCAAGACAAATTATATAAGAAAATGCCTTTATAGTCAAGAAATAGTTGTAAAAATAGGACAAAACATATAAAATATCTTTCTAGGAGGTTTTAATATGTTTACAGAGGTTGTAAAAATTTATATTGATTTATTAGTAGAAAGAAATGAATATTTAGAAAGAAGAATGAAAAAAATTGATGATTCATATGGTGAAAGAGATGAATATGACGATATTACATATTCTAATGTTAAGTCAAGTAATAAGGTTAGAAGTATGTTATTAACATCAATTAATGAAGAAATTGAAAAAGTTGATCAAAAATATTCAGAAGGATTAGATAATCTATCTAAAGAAGAATTAGAGAAGAGTATTGAAACATTAAGAAATGATCAAAGAACTTTAGTAGTAAGAAGAGATCAAAGAGAAGCTTATAGTCATTATTATGATTTATTTATTGAAAATATTAATGAATCTATAAGAGTTAGAAAAATATTGAATTTCTCTAGTAATTAGTTAAGTAATATTGTAATTGTTATGTTAAAATGTTATTATAAATATAATAGAGGTGGTACCTTTGGATGGCATGACAATTGCAATAATAGTGTACTTGGTAGTAGCAATTATCTTTATAATTGTTACTGTTAATGTTCTAAAGAGTAAAGAACATAAAAAGTATAAACGACAAATCGAAGATTTAGATAAAGAAAAAAATGAAATTGAGAGTGCTCCAGTTATTTCAGAATTAGCTAAATTGGAAACAATTGCTAAGAATGAAAATATGGAGAAAAAGTATAAATCTTGGTATAACGCTTTTGAAAATGTTAGAAATACAGATATTCCTAAGATTAATGATATGATTATTAACTTAGATATATATATTGAAAAACATGATTATAAAGACTATGCCATAGAATATGCTAAAACCGAACTAGCTATTTATAAAGCGAGAACAACTACAGATAATTTACTAGAAGAAATTAAAGAAATAAATTTAAGTGGTGAAAAATATCGTAATATAATAATTAAATTAAAAGCTAGATATCGTGAATTACAAGATCAATTTGAAAGCAAAAAAGAAGAATATGAAGATATTACTAGTGTAATAGAATTACAATTTGAAAATATTGAAAAAAGATTTCAAGACTTTGAAGATTATATGGAAGTAAGCGATTATCAAGAAGTTTACCATATAGTAAAAGCAATTGATAATATGATTGAACATATGGGAATTGTAATTAATGAAGTACCAGATTTAGTACTTCTAGCAAATAGAGTAATTCCTAAAAAGATTGAACAAATAACTGAAGAATATGAAAATATGAAAAAGGATAAATATCCTTTGAAACATCTAAAGATAGAATATAATGTTGAAGAGTCTTTAAAGAAAGTTAATGAAATAATCGATAGAATTAAAGTTTTAAATTTAGAAAATTGTATGTTTGAACTTAAGACTATGCTTGAGTATTTAGATGATTTATTTAATGAATTTGATAAAGAAAGACGTAGTAAAGAGACATATGATGATAATAAACCAATAATTGATTCAAAGATAGGAAGAATGAAAACAACGATTGCGAATGTTTATTCTGAATTATCTGAATTAAAGAAAACTTATGATTTAAGTGATGAAGATATTGAAAATTTATCATTTATTAAAGATAAGGTTGATGAATTAGATAAAGAGTTTACTAAAGATGTAAGAGCACTTGCTAGGAAATCAAGAATATATTCAGATATGGCTGTTAAGTCAGGTGAATATATTGAAAAAGCAAAGATCTTAGAAGATGAACTGACAGATGTCTTAAAAAACTTTGGTAATATGAAAGATGATGAAGAAAGAGCAAGAGAACAACTGGATGAAATTCAAGAATTATTAAAAGAATCAAAGAGTTTAATTAGAAGTTATAAATTACCAATAATAGCGGATAACTATTTTGTAGAATTAAGTGAAGCTAATGATTCGATATTAGAAATAATTAAAGAATTAGAAAATAAACCAATTTCTATAGCGACACTTAATACTAGAGTAGATACTTCTAGAGATTTAGTACTGAAACTATATAATACGACAAATAAAATAGTAAAGACCGCTAAATTAGCAGAGTACTTAGTTGTATATGGTAATAGATACAGAAATGATAATATTGTAGATAAAGGGTTAAGTGAGGCTGAATTTACTTTTAATAGAGGTAATTATGAAAAATCATTAAGTATTGCCTTAAATACTATTGAAAGAGTAGATTCAACAATAAAGGAAAGAGTAAGAGTATATGAAGAAAATAATTAATAGTAAAGGTTTTTCTAAATTTGAATTTATTATAGGAATGTTAACAGTATTAGTATTAATGGCATTTGGAGTTAAAGCATTCTTTGATAACAAAAAGGGTGGAGATTTTGGAGCATTTAAAAAGATAGCAGAAAATTTTGTAAAAGATGTTAGTTATTATAAGGACGAAAATCTAAGAGAAGATGGAATGTATTATTTATTCTATTTAAAGGATAATGGATTTGAAAGTATTATTAATAATCCGTTTGGTAGTGGTTCTTGTGATGAATATGAATCATATGTTAATATTTTAAGTCCAAAGAAAGTTTCTTTAAAATGTGATAACTATTTAATTGAAGGAACTTATCAAGAAAAATATACAGTATATGAAGTATCTGATTGGCAAATTGAAGAAGAAGCTGGAGATGCTGAAATTATGTATACTTATAAAAAGGATGGAAAAGAAATTCCAGATGAACATATGCTAGAAGCTCCATTTATTGAATTCTTTAATGATACTGAAGGAACTAGTTTTAAAACAGTAGAAGAAATATTCCATAATAAAAAAGAAAATATCGAAATAATTAGTAAATTATATTACAGAGATAAAAAGATAGTTAAAGAATATAAAAATTAGATAATATATAAATAAAAAGATGATTAATCATCTTTTTTTTGTTATAATTATAATGGTGATTTTATGGGGATATTTAACAAACTAAAAAATCTCTTCAAGAAAGAAGAAACAACTGAAGAAGAGTTAGAATTACAAGAAGAAGAAAAAGAAGAAAAAGAACTTAAAGAAGACATCAAAGTATATGAAAAAGGATTAACTAAATCTAGAGAAAACTTTGTTTCTAAATTAATAAATTTAACTAATAAATATAATCAAATAACAGAAGATTATTTTGATGAATTAGAAGAAATACTTATCATGGCAGATATTGGTGTTAATACTGTTATGAAATTTATGGAAAAACTAAGACAAAGAGTTAGAGAAGAAAAAATAGAAGATGTTAATTATTTAAAAGAAGTAATTGTAGATGAACTATTTATTATCTATGTTAATAATGAAACGATAGTAAGTAAAATTAATATTCAAGATACTCCGCCAACTGTAATACTTTTTGTAGGAGTAAATGGTGTTGGTAAAACAACTACAATTGCTAAACTTGCTAGTAAATTTCATGATGAAGGCAAAAAAGTATTGATGGTAGCAGGAGATACCTTTAGAGCAGGAGCTACTGAACAGTTAAGAGAATGGGCTGAAAAAACAGATTCCTTATTCGTTGGAAAAGGAGAAGGTAGTGATCCGTCTAGTGTCATATTTGATGGACTTGAAAAAGCTAAAGAAGAGAAAGTTGATGTTGTACTAATTGATACAGCAGGACGTCTTCAAAATAAAGATAACTTAATGAAAGAACTTGAGAAGATGAATAAAGTTATTGAAAGACAAATTGAAGGTGCTCCACATGAAACATTATTAATAATCGATGCTACTACTGGACAAAATGGTATTAGCCAAGCTAAAGCATTTAAAGAAATAACTAATATAACAGGAATAGTTTTAACAAAGTTAGATGGAACTGCTAAAGGTGGAATAGTTCTAGCTATTAAAGAAGAAACTAATATACCAGTAAAATTTATTGGACTTGGTGAAAGAAAAGAAGATTTACAATCATTCGATATAGAAAAATATATTTATGGTTTATTTAAGGATATGATGTAGTATGGATAAATATTTATATTTGAATGAATTGTATGATCATTATAAAGAACTATTTACTGATAAACAAAAAGAATACTTTGAAGAGTACTATTTCAATAACTTATCACTTAGTGAAATTGCTGATAATTATGGTGTATCAAGAAATGCTGTTTATAACGAATTAAAAATAATGGAAAATAAATTAGACGATTTAGAAAAAAAGTTAAAATTAAAAGAAAAAAAGAATAAAATAGTTGAATTATTAGAAAATAAAATAGATAATAAAACTATGGAAAGTATAAAGAATATATTGTAAAGGGGAAAAGAATATGTTTGATAAAATATCTTATATTGGAGAAACAAGTTTATACGTTGACTTAACACCAGGTGTAGAAATCAAAAGTAATATCTTAAGTTCACACGTTGTTATTCAAGACAATGAAAAAATGATATTAGGTGAAATATCTGAATTAGATAAAACTAAAGTAAAAATCAAATTAATGGGAGAATTTCATGATGGCAAACTATTTGGAGGTATTCTAAGAAAACCTTTAATGGATGCTACAATTAGACCTGTTAATGATGAAGAAATATCAATCATACTTGGAGAAAATACTGAGAGTGGTTTATTACTTGGACAAAGCCCATTCTATAATGGAAAACCAGTATACTTTAATATCAATGATTTCTATAGTAATCACTTTTCAATATTTGGTAACTCTGGTTCAGGTAAATCTTGTGGTATGGCAAGATTAATTCAAAACACATTCTTAAATCAAAAAGTTAAACCTGTTAATGCAAACTTCTTTGTATTTGATGTATCGGGAGAATATTCAAGAGCATTTAGTAATATCAATGAAATAAATCCGGCATATCATTATAGAGTATTTACTACTAGTGAAACTAATCAAGGTTTTGAAGAATTACATATTCCTCTTTGGCTATTAAATTCTAATGATTTAGCATTATTATTACAATGTTCATCTCATACACAATTGCCAATCATCGAAAGAATGTTACACTTAGCTAGATGTTTTGCAGAAAATAATGAAATAAGTATTGCTTATAAAGATCACTTAATAGCTAAAGCAATAATTTCAGTATTATTTAGTGATTCAACTCCAGTAAGAAAGAAAAATGATATTTTCTCAATAGTAGAAACATGTTCTACAGACCATTTTAATTTAGAAGCTACTATCGCTGGAGTAGGTTATACAAGAAAATTTAGAGAGTGCTTTAATATCGATAAATTAGGAACATTTACAGAAGGAATATTATTTACTAACTATGTTTCTCAATTTGTTAATGAAAAATTTGATAACTATGAAGCACAAGGATTAACATACTTTACTTTATCAGATTTAGAAAAAGCTTTAGACTTTACTTTAATCTCTGAAGGATGGTATAAAAATGAAAATACTTATGGTGATTCAGTAACAGTTAAAGTAAGATTACATTCAATAGTAACTGGACCATATTCTAAGATATTTAATTGTAATACGAGATATGATTTACCACAGTTCTTAAGTAGTTTATTATATAAAGGAAGCGAAAAATGTCAGATTGTTAATATCAACTTAGATGATATGGATGATGCTATCGCAGGCGTTATTACTAAAATATTATCAAGAATGATATTTGACTTCTCTAAGACAATTCCAAATAGAGGTAGTATACCTTTCCACATTTTAGTAGAAGAAGCTCATAGATATATTAAAAACGATACAGACCATTTCTTAATTGGTTATAATATATTTGAACGTATTGCTAAAGAAGGAAGAAAATACGGTGTAATTTTGGGGGTTATTTCACAAAGACCGGTTGAAGTATCAGATACTGTTGTTTCACAGTGTTCTAATTTCTTGATCTTTAAAACTAACCACCCAGTTGATGAAGAATATATTAGAAAGATGATTCCAAATATTAGTAACGATATTGTAGATAAGCAAAAAGGACTACAATCAGGTACTTGCTTAGCCTTTGGAACAGCTTTCAAGATTCCAGCTATTGTTAAGCTAGAAATGCCAAATCCTCCACCATTATCAAACAATGCAGATTTATTAAAGTATTGGGGAGGACAACAATAATAATTCATACGAGGTGATTTAAATGTTTGAAAGTTTAGGAGAGAGATTACAAAATGCTCTTCATAAAATGAAAGGTTATGGAAAAATAACTGAAGACAATATTAATGACATGATGAGAGAAATAAGACTTGCTCTTTTAGAAGCTGATGTTAACTACACAGTAGTAAAAGAATTTACTAACAGTGTTAAAGAGAAAGCTTTAGGAGAAGAAGTACAAAAGAGTCTTAAGCCTGGAGATGTCTTTGTTAAGATAGTTAAAGATGAATTAACAGAGCTTTTAGGTGGAGAGCAAAAGCCTCTAAATCTAAATGGTAATCCAGCAATCTTAATGCTTGTAGGTCTTCAAGGTAGTGGTAAAACTACTCAAATAGGAAAACTTTCAAATATGTTAAGAAAAAAACATTCTAAAAAGCCACTTTTAGTAGCTTGCGATGTTTATAGACCTGCTGCTATAGATCAGTTAAAAGATATTGGTAAAGGATTAAATATCGAGGTTTATAGTGAAGGAAAGAAGAATCCTGTTGATATAGCAAAGAATGCTATTAACTATGCTAAAGAAAATAAATTTGATTATGTTCTTATAGATACTGCAGGACGTCTTCATATTGATGAAACACTTATGGATGAACTTATCAATATTAAAGATGAAGTACATCCTCAAGAAATTCTATTAGTAATAGATGCTATGATGGGACAAGATGCCATCAATGTCATAACTGGATTTAATGATAAGTTACCATTAACAGGAGTTATTTTAACCAAGTTAGATGGAGATACTCGTGGAGGTGTAGCTTTATCAGTTAGACATTTAACTAATGTACCAATAAAATTTATCGGTACATCAGAAAAGATGGATGGATTAGAACAATTTGATCCAGAAAGAATGGCTGGAAGAATTCTAGGAATGGGAGATATTATTTCTCTTGTTGAAAAAGTTGAATCAGAAATAGATGAAAAAGAAGCAGAAAAGACTGCTAAAAAATTTACTAGTGGAAAATTTGATTTAGATGATTTCTTATCACAATTAAAACAAATTAAAAAATTAGGACCTCTAGAAAATATCTTAAAGCTATTACCAGGAGCATCAAAGATGGGTCTTAATAAAGTTAATATAGATCCTAAACAAATGGCACATATTGAAGCAATTATTACTTCAATGACACCTGCTGAAAGAAAGAATCCAGAAATAATTAAAGCAAGTAGAAAATCAAGAATTGCTAGTGGATCTGGTAGAAGTGTTCAAGAAGTAAATCAGCTATTAATTCAGTTTGAACAAATGAAGAAAATGATGAAAGATTTTACTAAAGGAAATATGAAATTGCCTTTTTAGGGAGATATTATGAAGAAAATTGCAATATTTACCGATATACATGGTAATTTAGAAGCTTTAACAAGTATTCTATATGATATAGATAAAAATAAGTATGATGAAATTATTTGTCTAGGAGATTTTGTAGGTATCGGTGCTAATTCTAAAGAGTGTTTAGAATTATTAATGAATAGAAAAGATATAAAAGTAGTATTAGGTAATCATGAACTTTATCAAATAAAAGGACCATATATAAAAGAACAACCAGAAGAAAATAGATTACATGCTGAATGGATTAGAGGAATATTAAATGATAAAGATATTACTTATCTTAATAGTTTAGATTTATCATATGAAAAGCTTATAGATAATAATCTGTTTACATTCTCTCACTTCTTTATTGAGAATGAAAAAGATGATTATCCTTTTTTGCTTTTTGAAGATAATCAAGAATTAATAAGTAAAGCATTACAGTATCCAAGTAATAATATATTTGTAGGACATCTACATAAAAGAATATTTTTAAAAGATAAGAATACGACTATCTTTGCTCTAGAAAGTAGTGGATGTACATTATCTAGTCAAACTTCTTATATAGAAGTAATATCAGATGGAGCGTTAATAGTTAATACAAAGTATGTTACTTATGATAGAAAACTATATGAGAAAAAATTAAGAGAGGTACCATTCCCATATAAAATGGTATAGGAGTTAAAGATGAGAAAAGAAAAATCATGTGGAGCAGTTGTTTATAAAAAAGAACATGATAATCTTTACTATTTAATTATTAAACAAAGTAAAGGACATGTAGCATTTCCTAAAGGACATGTTGAAGGAAATGAAACTAATGAAGAAACTGCGATTAGAGAAATAAAAGAAGAAACAAATATTGATGTATTAATAGATAAAAAATTTAAAAGAATAAGTACATATAGTCCTTTAAAAGGAGTTATTAAAGATGTTTATTATTATGTAGGTACTGCGATTAGTGACAACATAAAAGAAGATCATAAAGAAGTAGAAAAAGTTAAATGGTGTACTTATGAAGAAGCATTACAAGAATTAACTTATGATGTTGACAAAAAAATACTAGAAAAAGCCAATAATTATGTAAAGAATAAACTTTTAAATAAAAGTGTATAAATAATTGAAATTTTCATGATATAATTATTAATAATAGGAGGTTTCTACAATGGACGAAAGATTACGTGAGTTCGAAGAAAATTTCAGCGTCCTAGATAGGTATGGTACTGACGTTACAAGAGATGAATACGTTACAAATCCTGCTATCGGTAGAGACGAAGAAATAAAAAAATTAATTTTAGTTCTTTTAACTCCAGAAAAATCAGCAATTTTAATTGGTAAACCAGGTATAGGTAAAACTGCTATAGTAGAAGGTTTAGCTTATAGAATTCAAAAAGATGATGTACCAGATGCTTTAAAAGGATATACAATTATAAATATTAAAACAGCATCTCTTCTAGGAACAATGCCAAGTGGTGAAAGTAAAGTTCAAAAGATGATAGATGAACTTAAAACAAAAGAAAAAGTAATTCTATTTATCGATGAAGTACATATGTTAATCGGAGCCACTGATTCTTCATCACTAGACTTTGCAAATATCTTTAAAGAAGGTTTAGGAAGAGGAAGTATTAAAGTAATCGGAGCAACAACTACTGAAGAATATGAAAGATATATTCTAAGAGATAAAGCTTTTACTAGACGTTTTCAAAAAATTGAAGTTCCTGAACCAACTCCAGAAGAAGTTGTAAAGATAATGATGGGAACACTTCCTAAGTTTGAAAAACAAACAGGAAGAAAAATGAAATATACTGACTTTATCAAACAGAGAATAATGACATTTATTGTTGATATAACAAGTGAATATAAAAGAGTTTATGCTTTAGGATCAAGATATCCAGATGTATCATTAACTATTTTGAAACAAGCATTTTCTTACACAGTATATGATAATAGAGAATGGGTTGATATCTTTGATGTTAGAAAGGCAATTGAAAACTCTAAGAATATTTATCCAGATGTAATTAAAAAAGAATTACCAAACTTCGATAAAGACTTTAAAGATATAATCGATGAAGAAAAAGGTATTAAACCAATCGATGAATGGAGAAAAGTTGAAGAAAACGAAGGATTAAAGAGTATGATTCAAAAAGAAGAATCATATGTAAATAATGAAAATAGAGCTGACATGATTGAAAGAAATCTTAGAATATTAAGAGGACTTCCACAAGAACAGCCAAAAGAAGAAGAAAAAGTAGAAATAAAAATTCAAAAACCAAAGTTTACAAAAGAATATAAAAATTATAGTGAAAAACAAGAAACACAAGATTTAGATGACATATTATTAGGTACATCTGTAGATGTAATTAAAAAGGATAGATCAGGTATTACAATGCCTTTAGGATATAAGACAAATGATGATCTATTAGTAGATCCAAATGATTTACTATTATCTAAACCAATATCAAGTATTTTAGATAATGATGTAGTAGAAGAAAAAACATCAAAATATAGATCTGATGGACTAAATGCTTCCACAGATACTAGAACAAAAACAATAGATATTAATAATATTTAATTGAAAGAATAAGAATAAAAAAGGGAGAGACTATTATGAATGGAAACAATAATAATGGTAACATTGATTTTTTAATGGGTAATCCAGGACAAGGTGGTAGTTATGGAAATAACTATGGTTATAATAATTATCAACAAAATCCTATGATGAACCAAAATATGTATAACAATAATTCGTATAATAATCCATATAGTCCAATGAATCAAAATGGGTTTAATAATGGCATGGATAATATGAATAATCAACCAAATCAAGTAAATAGTTATGTTTCTCCTACAGGCCGTGATTATAGTATGTTTGATGTTGAACAACTAGATTCAAATACAAATAATGATCCAAATAAAAATGAAACATTATTTGGAGTTCCTATGTATGATAACAAGAAGGAAGAAAAGAAAATAGATGAATCTAATTTATTTGCAACATCACCTTCATCATTTAACAGTAATACAAATAATATGTATCAAAATGGAAACAATTATGGAGGATTTGGTGCGATAGATAATATGCCACCAATTACACATAATAATGGCATAGTTCAAAAAGAAAATGAAACATTATTTGGAGTACCAATGTACGAAGATAATAATAAACCACCAGAAGTAACTGATGGAACTAGAACAGATATCTTTGGACAATTATTAACTCCAGATGGAAATATGAGAATTAAAGGTGGAAGAATAGTAGATGACTTTTCTAAAGTTAATGTTCCACCACAAGATGGAAATTTAATTCAACAAAATCAGGCTAATAGTGGATTCCCAGGAATTAGTAACTTTAGTAACTTTAATGCTAATGAAGCATATAGTTATCAAGGAGCTAGTAATCCTATATTAGGAGATTTTGGAAATACAAATAATTATGGAGCAGGCCAAAGTAATGGTTATGGAGCAGTTCCACAAAATAATTATGGTATGGGTCAAAATCAAGGATTCGGAATGAACCAAAATAATTTTGGAATGAACCAACCAGCTCAAGGTTATGGAATGAATCAAGGATATGGCAATAACTTCCAAAATATGTCATATGGTAACAATTTTGGTAACATGGGTTACAATGGTTATGGTCAAAATATGCAAATGGGCTACAATGGTTATGGACCAATGGGAGGACTTCCTGGTTATGGTATGCCAATGCAAAGAGGACCAATATTTAATGAATTAAAAGTTGAAGATAACTTAAATCAAAATATAATTAGACCAGAAGAATTAGAAGCAGAAGAAAATCCTGATAAGAAACCTACCCCAAGAGTAGATTTAAATTTAGAAACTGGTTCTAAAGATGATGAAAAATATTATGAATAATAAAAGATGGATATAATTGAAGTTGTAAGATAAAAGTGGACACATAAAAAGAGTTTCCACTTTTTCATTTGCTATAATTTAATAAAGAAGTTGATAATATGTCTACAAAAGGTCAAAAATATAAGAAATGGATTGCTTGAGTATAGATCTCAACTAGGCTTCAAATAGTATCTTTTTCGTGTCTACTTTTCTTTGACAACTGCATAATTTGAAGTATAATTACTATAGAGAGGACTTTAATATGAGAAAAGAAAAAGGATTTACTTTAATAGAACTACTTGCAGTAATCATAATTCTAGGAGTAATAATGTTAATAGCAATACCAAGTGTTACAAGACTAATTAATGATTCAAGAAAAAATACTTATATTGATACAGCTAGACAAATAGTAAAGGGAGCTATTCCAATGGTAAATGGTGGAGAACTTGATGTGTATGATACGAATACAACATATTATATACCAGCATCTTGTATTCCAACAGAAAACTCTATGTCTAGTCCATTTGGAGAATTTGAACAGGCTTATGTAATTGTTGGATACACTGGAGAAGGTTATGTATATTATTGGGCAAGTGTAGATAAAGCACACCAAGGAATAGAAATGAAAGAATATAATAAACTTACTAAATCAGATGTTAAGTCAAATGTAGAATCAATTGATACAACATTAGGAATAGGATCAAGAACAGATATAAAAATTCTTGATGAAGAAAGTTGTCAATCGTTTGTAGAAGGAACCAGTTCAGGAGAGGGTGGAAGTACTTCCTCAACTACGACAACCGATAATAAGACATGGACAAATGGAATATTTACGCTTACATTTGATATTGCTAGCAGTTGTGATACAACATCTACAGAAAAGGTTTGTAATGCAACAATTACTGGTTCAAATAGTGACAGTTCACATTTAATTATTGATTCTAACTCAACATTTACTGTTCCTTCAGGAACTAGAATTGCTGGTGGACCATATACGAGTGAAAATTTAGATGTAACTGTTAGTGGTACTACATTAACTGTTATTGGAAATAAGAATTATAAACATGATAGATTTACTAGTAACTCAGAACCAAGATCAACCAGTTTAAGAATAGCTTATCCTAAAGATGCTGAATTTGTATTGTCTAATGGAAATATAACATATAACGTATTAGGTGATGCTGTTCATGTATATGATTTAACTAATATGAAAGTAACGTTAACAAGAACTGGTTATACTAGTGTAGATACTCATAAAATGAAAATTAAAAATACAGTTAAAGTAGAGAATAAAACTAACAATACTTTATCAGGTTGGTCATTTAGAATCAGTGCTAATGGTTTAACTAGTGCTAATATTATTAATCCATTAAAGAAGATATCGGAAGGAACAAATTATGTAGTTGTTGGTCCTGTTGTTAATAATAGTTATACTGATAATCTTCCACCATTAGGAAATTCAGTTCAAGAAGATAAGATAGAATTTGTACTTAATGATATAAATTCAGAAATAATTATTAATTAAAATAATGCATTTAAAAAGAACTATTTATGTGAATAGTTCTTTTTTTATTTTATTATTCTTTTAACTTATTTGATATGTTATCGATTCCTTTTCGTTCTAAATAATAATAATAATAATTACTATTTAGTAAAATATAAAATAATTGCTATTTTTAACATTTTATAGTATAATATGACTTGATTTTTGGGGGGATACTATATGTTAACTAGAAAAGAGCTTGTTACAGCTAACTATAGAAAAATCGTTGAGCAGTTAAGAAATGAAGGCTTAAGTTATGAAAAAATACTAAAATATAATGATAAGATTTATAGAAAAGCTTGTAGATTAGCTGATGAAAAAACAAATGAAAACGGAATAATACTTACTAAGAAAATGAAGAAGACTAATTAATTTAGTCTTTTTTTGTTGACAAAAGATATAGATAGATATAATATCAATATGAAAAATTTTTTCATATTGAAAGGAGTTTAATATGACTAGAGGTAATTATTCAACTAAACAAAGAGAGAAAATACTTGAAGTAATAAAAGAATTAGATACTGATTTTGATATTAATGATATATATAATAAATTAAATCAAGAAATAGGATTAACTACTATATATAGATATTTAGATGAACTATATAATGATAATAAAATAAAGAAATTAACTTCTAAAAAGAAAGTAATATATCATTATTTAGAAGAATGTGATCATGATAATCATTTTTACTTGAAATGTAATAAGTGTGGAAAAATGAAACATGTTGATTGTGATTGTATAAATGAATTTATTAGTGTAGTTAAAAAAAATCATGATTTTTTTGTTGATAATAAAAACATAGTGATAGAGGGTATTTGTTTAGAATGTCATAATAAGGAGGTTACTTCATGAAAAAAATAATAGGTATATTATTAATAACTTTATTATTGTTCACAGGATGTGAAATAACTAAAGAAAAAGAAGGATTAAATATAGTAACTACTAATTTTCCTACTTATGATTTAGCAAGAGGAGTTATTAAAGATTCAGATATAGAATTATCTATGTTATTAAAGCCTGGGGTAGATGCTCACTCTTTTGAACCTACTACTAAAGATATTAAGGCTATTAAAGATGCAGACATCTTTATTTATGTAGGTGGTGAATCAGAGGAATGGATTGAAGATATCTTAGAAAATATTGATAAAGACAAAACTAAAATTATTAAATTAATGGATATAGTTGATGTAAAAAAAGAAGAAATAATCGAAGGAATGGAAAGTAAAAAAGAGGAAGAAGAATATGATGAACATGTTTGGACTTCTCCATTAAATGCCATTAAAATTGTTAATAAAATAAAAGAAGAAGTATTAAAAATTGATAATAAAGATTTATATACAAAAAATGCTGAAGAGTATATAGAAAAATTAAATACTATTGATAATGAAATAAGAGAGGTAGTAAATAATGCTAAAAGAAAAGTACTAATATTTGGTGATAGATTTCCTCTTAGATATTTTGTAGATGAATATGGTTTAGAATACTATGCAGCTTTCCCAGGATGTTCAGAACAAAATGAAGCTAGTGCATCCACGATTAGTTTTTTAATAAAAAAAGTTAAAGAAGATAAAGTACCAGCTGTTTTAAAAATAGAATTATCTAGTGGAAAAATTGCTAATACAATAGCTAGTGAAACGGGAGTTAAAGTATTAACCTTTAATGCCTGTCACAATCAGTCTAAAGAAGACTTTGAAAAAGGAAAAACGTATATTGATTATATGAATGAAAATATAAAAGTATTAAAAGAGGTTCTTAATTAATGAATAAAATAATTGAAATAAATAATTTAACATTAGGTTATGAAAAACATAAAGTAATTAATAAGATTAATTTTGATTTATTTGATAACGATTTTTTATGTGTAGTTGGAGAAAATGGTTCAGGCAAATCTACATTGATAAAAGGCTTATTAGGTATCATTAAACCAATGAGTGGAAAAATTAAGTTTAATGATTTAAAACAAAATGAAATAGGCTATATTCCACAAGATACTAGTGTAGATAAACATTTTCCAGCTTCTGTTTTTGAAATAGTATTATCGGGTACTCTAAATAAAGTTAATTTCTTATCTTTTTATAAAAAAGAACAAAAGGAAAAAGCTATTGAAGCATTAAAAAAATTAAAAATAAGTAATTTAAAAGATAAATCATTTAGTAGTTTATCTGGTGGACAAAGACAAAAAGTATTAATAGCAAGAGCTCTTTGTGCTACTAGTAAACTATTAATATTAGATGAACCATCAAACAATTTAGATTATGAATCAAGAATAGAATTATATGATATTTTAAAAGATATTAACAAAGATAATAATATAGCTATTATAATGATTACTCATGACTTAGATCATTCAAACTTAATAGGAAAGCATATTCTATCACTTAAAGAAGATAATTTTTACTATGGAACAGTAGATAGTTATGTAAAGGTGATTCACCATGATAGATAGTTTATTAGAAATGTTTTCATATACATTTATTCAAAGAGCATTTATTGTAGGATTGTTCCTATCTTTATGCGCTGCTTTAGTAGGTGTATCTTTAGTTCTTAGAAAATTTTCTATGATAGGGGATGGATTATCCCATGTTGCCTTTGGTAGTGTAGCTATCGCTATCATTCTTGGAATAGCCCCAATAGAATTTTCTATACCAATAGTAATAATAGTATCTTTCTTAATATTAAAGCTAAATAATAGTTCTAGATTATCTGGAGATTCATTAGTAGCTATAATATCAGCATCGGCCTTAGCAATAGGTACATTTTTAATATCTATTAATGGAGTAAATATCGATATAAATAGTTATTTATTTGGAAGTATTTTATCACTTGATTCTAGTGATGTAATATTTTCTATAATACTTTCTCTTATAGTAATTATCCTATATATTATTTCTTATAATAAAATATTTGCTATAACTTTTGATGAAACATTTGCTAAATCAATAGGAATAAATGTAGATTTATACAACATTATATTTGCTTCATTATGCTCTATAATAGTAGTACTAGGTATGAGACTAGTAGGATCTTTATTAATTAGTTCGTTATTAATTTTTCCTACATTAACTGCGATAAATATCTTTAAGAAATTTAAAAGTACAGTAATATTTTCTGTAATAATTTCTATTATTTCATTTAGTTTAGGATTAATAATTTCTTACTTTTTAGCGAGTCCTACAGGAGCTACAATAGTAATTATTAATTTAATAGTATTTATTATCAGTTATGTAATATCAATAATTAAGAAATAATAATAAACTTTAAAGTAATCATATTGATTACTTTATTTTTTTTGTTATAATATGTTCGGTATGGAGGACGTTATGCTAGAAAAGATGTTTAATTGGGGATATTTTAAATTCTTTAAATGTATATTTGGTATTACTCTAACAGCTTTAGCAGTTAATCTATTTATCGTACCAAATAACTTATATACAGGTGGTATATTAGGTGTCTCTCAGTTATTAAGAAATTTAATAATTAATATATTTCATTTAGATTTAGAATTTGATATTAGTTCAATTATTTATTACTTAATTAATATTCCATTATTATTTGTAGCATATAAGAAAATAAGTAAACAGTTTTTAACTAGAACTTTATTCACAGTAACAATTAATTCTTTATTATTAATGACAATTCCTATTCCAGATAAACCTTTAGTAGAAAATCTACTTACTAATGTTTTAATTGGTGGTATTATGGCTGGTATTGGTTATGGAATGGTTTTATCTACAGGTTCATCAAGTGGTGGAACAGATATTATTGGACTTGTATTTAGTAAGAAAAGTAAATTATTTAGTGTTGGTAATATTGGTTTATTATTTAATGCTATAGTATACATTTTATCTGGTATTTTCTATGGAGTAGGTATTATGATTTATTCAATTATTTACTCATCATTTGAATCTATTTTAATAGATAGAAATCACTCTCAAAATATCTTTACGGAAACATTTATATTTACTAAAAAAGATCCTTCACCAATTATCAATTTTATAATAGAAGTAATGGGAAGAGATGCTACATACTGGGTCGGTAAAGGTGGATATACTGGATCAAAATGTTATATTATTTATACAGTACTTAGTAAATATGAAAGAATGAGATTAGAAAGACATATAAAAGAATTTGATGATAAAGCATTTTTATCTAGTACTGAAGGTGCCTCAATTAAAGGAGAATTTGAAAAACATTACTAAGTGAATTGATTTTTTGAAAAAGATTTGGTATAATAAACCCGCCTATAAAGAGAGGGGGAAAAGCATGGATAATTACGAGGATAATTTTAAAAAGGTTTCAGAGGATATAATAAAAGCTGTTAGTAAATTAGAATATAACGATATTGATTCTAATTTAATAAAAGTAAATATTATGATGAATTTAAACAATCTATTAAAAAGCTATGATGAATACACTCAATCAATAGATATCCTTATGAAAAGTCAAGGAGATAATAGACAAAAATCTTTAAGAAAAGATTTTAGATAAAAAAGAGAAAAACTATATTTCTCTTTTTTTTATTCTCTTTTTCTTTTATGATAATTTTGTTATAATAATACTAGTTGGAGGCAAATATGTTAAAGGATAATAAATTATTAATCGGTAAAGATGGGGAAAAAGAAGCAAACTTACTTCTTAATATGGCTAATAGACATGGTATTATTACTGGAGCTAGTGGTAGTGGTAAGACGGTAACTTCTAAAGTGCTTGCAGAAAGTTTTTCTGAAGCTGGAGTACCAGTATTATTAGTAGATATTAAAGGAGATGCTTCAAGTACCTGCAAAGTAGGAGAAATGAGCGATAAAATAGCTGAAAGAGTTGAAGGTCTTAAATTAACTGATTTTAAGCCTCAAAGATTTCCTACAGTATTTTGGGATGTATATGGGCAAAAAGGACATCCTTTAAGAACAACTATATCTAAAATTGGATATCGTTTCTTATCAAGAATGTTAAACTTAAGTGAAGCTCAGGAAGGAGTACTTTCTGTAGTATTTAAAATATCGGAAGAAGAAGAATTAAAACTATTAGATTTAGATGATTTAAAATCTATCTTAGGATACATTTATAATAAAAGAGAAGAATACAGCGCAGAATATGGAAACATCAGTCCAGCAACTTTAACAACTATTCAAAGACATGTCTTAACTTTAAAAGAAGAAGGCGGAGATGAATTCTTCGGAGAACCATCTTTTGATATAAACGATTTTATGAAATGTGATGAAACTACTGGTTTTGGAAACATTAATGTTTTATACGCAGTTGATCTATTTAAAAATCCTACGATTTATGTAATTATGTTACTTTGGATTTTAAATACTTTATATACAGAATTACCAGAAGTTGGAGATCCTGAAAAACCTAAATTAGTATTCTTTATCGAAGAAGCTCATTTAGTATTTGATGAGATGCCTAGTTATATAGTTAAACAAGTAATTCAAATAGTTAAATTAATTAGATCTAAAGGAGTAGGTATTTACTTTATAAGCCAAGCTCCTAGCGATATACCTGAAGAAATCTTAGGACAATTAGGTAACAAAGTACAACATGTATTAAGAAGTTATACTAAGAACGATGAAAAAGCACTACATGCTGCAGCAAATTCATTTAGAGAAAATCCAAAAATAAAAACAGTAGATGCTATTCAAGCTTTAGGAACAGGAGAAGCATTAATTTCATTCCAAAACGAAAAAGGTGAACCAGAAGTAGTAGATAAGTTTACAATTCTTCCACCTGAATCATATATGGGTGCTATCGATGAAATAGATAGATATGCAGTAATAAGAGCAAGTAAATTCTTTGGTAAATATGAAACAAAAGTTAATAATGAAAGTGCTAATGAAATTATCGAAGATATGAATGCTAAAGACTTAGAACTTAAAAAGCAAAAAGAAGAAGAAAAGAGATTAGAAGAAGAAAGAATAGCTGAAGAAAAGAGAAAAGCTGAAGAAGCAAAAGCAGCTGAAAAGTTAGCTAAAGAAGAAGCAAAAGCAAAAGCTTTAGAAGAAAAAGAAAAAGCAAAGAAAGAAAAAGAAGCTGAAAGAGCAAAAGCCAAAGATCCAGTTAATAAACTAGGTAAAAAGGTTGCTAATAAAGCTGTAGATAAAGTAATTAATAAGGGACTAAATAGTTTGTTTAAAGGTTTATTTAAATAAAATAATTATTCCCATATTGTAATAATAATTATATAATCATATTAGAGGATAAATTATGAAAACCATAAATAAACATAAAAAATTAATAATAGGTATTATAGCAGTTTTACTATTTATAGTAGTACTAATTTTAGTAGTTAATAAATCTATTCTTAATTTTGATAATGACATATTTGATAAATTTATATTAAAAAACAGAAGCGAATCAATGACAATATTAATGATTTTAATATCGATGATTTGTAGTTTTCCAATACTTATGGGAATATGTTTGTTTACTTTCTTATTCAAAAAGAATAAAAAAGTACCAACCCTAATATCGTTAAATTTAGCATTAGTATTCTTGGTAAATTTAATAGTTAAAACAATTATTCAAAGACCAAGACCATTTTGTAATATAACGAATGAACCAGGATTTAGTTTTCCTTCAGCACACTCAATGGTGTCTATGGCATTCTATGGATATATTATGTATCTGGTTTATAAGAATGTTAAACCTAGTGGAAAGAAATATGTTTTATGTGCATTATTATTTGCATTAATTATATTAATTGGAGTAAGTAGAATTTATTTAGGAGCCCATTTCTTTAGTGATGTTTTAGGTGGATTCCTATTAGCTATATGCTATTTGATGGTATTTATTACTTATTCATCAAATCTATATGATGCATTATTAAAGAAACAAAAATAGTAAAGGGAGGATTAATATGGCAGTTGATCAAAGTACAATTAGTGATGTAACATTAACTATCAATACTGATGAAGTAAATAATTTATGCGCTGCATATAAATCAAAAATATCTTCGATAGGAATAGATTCAGTAAATGTTACAAGTGATTTCTCAGCAATTACAAGTGCTGGCTTTTTAACCAGCTTTATTTCTAGTTTGCAAACAGTAATTGATAAAATAAAAAATTCAATTACAAATGCAGCTTCATCACTAGAAGGTTTTTCTTTAGAACAAGAACAAATTGATAGTGGTGGAACAGATACTAGTAGTGGAGGAAATAATAATAGAGTATCCGGCGGCGGAGGCGGCGGCGGAGGAGGCGGAGGCGGCGGAAGCCAAGAGCCTGAAACTGAACCTCAAACTGAAATTACAGAAATTACTAATGAACAATTAGAAATGTTATTAAATAATGAAGACTTCCTAAACTCATTAATTGCTATATTATTAACAAATTCTGATATCTTAAATGATATAAGTAAGAGCGATTACTTAAAGAGTTTACTACTATTAAAGAATATATCTAATAGTGAAGAAATTGTAAATTTCTTAACTAATGTAGATAGTAAAGTTCTTCAGAAAAAATTAAAAGAGGCTTATGACGATGGTAAAATTAAAATACCAGAAACTACTACAGAAACTCAAATAAATGGAGAATCTGAACTAAGTAATCCTAATGAAAATGGAGAAACAGAACAAGTAGAAGCAGACACGGCAGAAGCAATTGAAAGTCAAGAAACTTTAGAAGATATATCTACTTCTTCAGAACCAACTACTGAACAAGATACAACGCCAACAGTTATTGTAGAAGAAACTTTAACTGACGTAGATAATGGTGAAGATACAACAATCGAAGATGAAACAACACCAACATTAATTGAAGAAGAAACAATAGAAGATGTTGAAAGTGGTGAAGAATCTACTACTGAAATAACAATTGAAACAGAAGAACCTACAACAGTTGAAACTAACGATACAAATAATGAAGAATTAAATACTGAAGCTCCAGTAGATGTAGATACAAATACTGATACTGAAACTAACGACGAAGAACTTGATGGATTAAATGCACTTGATGAAAGTACAGATTTATTAGATCAAGAATTATAAAAGAAGAGGAAAATAATATGGGTATTATAAAAATTAATTGCAATAAAGTATATAATACTGGTACTGAGTATAAACAAAGTTCTGAAGAGATAAAAAACTATAAAGAACAATTAAATGAGATTTATACAGGTATTGAAGAAGCATGGAATAACGATGAAAATGTTAACTTTTTAGCAAGTTTTAAAGATCATATTAATGTATTAGATGAATATATCAACTTTTTAGATGAAACTGGAGATAATATGAAAAATATTTCAATAAAACATAATGATAGTGAACTTGAATTCAAAAAAAGAATGGAAAGTAGTGATTTAGATGAAGACGAATATGAATATTAATATCGATACTGAAAAGCTTTCTGAACAAATAACTAAATTCGAAGAAGTTAATAATAAGTTAAAAGAAGAATTTGAAAAAGATTTAAATAATAATACAAATCTTAAAGAATATTGGGATTCAAAAAATGCTACTTCAGTATATGAAGATTTTGATGATTTTAAAACTTCTACAGAAAGTTATATATCTAAAAATGAAGAATATATTGAATATTTAAAAAATATCGTTAAAGAAGGATATATTGATTTTGAAGATGAAGCTAACGAAGAAATAGATAAAAAAATATCAGTTGATTGGAGTGCTTAATTATGGGAGTAACTATAGATCCTAAATTACAAAGTGTATATGATAAGTTAAATGGGAAATTAGATGGACTTAGTGGTAAAGCATCATCTTTATCAGAAACTTTATCTAATGTTTCTACTTTAAATACTAATTTTACTTCTAGTATAAGTGATAATTATAATGGACAAGGAAAAGATAGTGCTCTTAGTTCTTTGAAGTCTATTAATAATATAATTAACACTATTTCTGGAGAGATATCTGGAACATTATCTTCATGTATAACTTCTTTACAATCGTTAGTTAGTTATGTAGATAATTTAATAATTCTTAAGCAACTAATCGAAGATGATGAAGCAGAGTTATCGAAAATATCTATTCCAAGTTATGCTACTGATTCAGAAAAAGCATCTTTAAATGCTAAAAAAAGTACTATTAGTAATAGAATCTCTGCCAATACAACTAAGTTTAATACAATACAAGAAAATGCTAAAAGTATACTAACAAAAGTAGAAGGAATGGATAAAGAGTTAAAGACTAGAACTATTACTCTAAATGGACAAATGTTAGATGTATCTGGAATTGCACCAGGTACATTTGGTGATGCTTATTTCACAGATTCAAATGGAACTAAAATACACTACTACATTTATTTACCTGAAGATGTTGATACTAATACAGATTTATCAGTACATGTATTCTTACATGGTAGTGGTGAAAGATATAACTGTACTACAGGTGGTTTAGGTAAAGAAATGAAAAATGGATTAACAGCATCAGGAATTGTTATATGTCCCGAAACAGGACCAAGTGGTTATACAAAAGCATTCCTTCAAGCTACTAAAGAATTAACTGATAGTGTAGTAACTACTTTTGAAACTAACCCAGATAAGATATCATTAAGTGGACACAGTATGGGATCATTTGGTTGTGTATCTCTAGCTTGTATGTACCCAGATTACTTCTCTAAGATAGTAATCTTAAGTAACTGTTCTGGTGTTTCAAAGGGTATGCAAAATGCTGGAATCAGTCAAGAAGAAGCAATCAAACGTCTTGGATCAAACGATATTCTATTTGTTACAGGTAAATCTGATACTGGATGCCTTAATGCTGCTAGAAGCTTATATAATACAATTAAGAGTTATGGAAATGCCTATAACTTAGAAATTCCAGGAACACACTCTTTACCTCATCCAGTATTTAATAATAAATTCACTTTTGAAGGAAAAACATATGATAACTTATTAGAATACTGTTTAGCTCAGGTAAAAGACGAATAATATGAAATTAAAAATAGGAAATATCATTATATTTGTACTTGGATTAGCTTTTTTAATAACAGTATTAATTCTAAGGACAAATATACAGTTAATGCTTAAAGGATATAAATTTAAAGATACATTTAAAATAAATGAATTAAAATTAACTGATGAAGTATTAAAAAGAGACTTTAATAAAACATTCGATGCTATTATAAAAACAGACAATTTTAATAAGGATTATTTTGATGAATATTATAAAATTGATTATTTAGAAGATGATAAATTTATAGATAATATTACTAATTTATTAAAGATTTATAAAAGTGATAAGATTAATATTATTTTAAAAAAGGATCAAAAAACAATCGATTATGTCATAGAAAATGATATAAAAGATTTTGATAAATACTTAGAATATAATTTTTATAAAGATGAATACTTAGATAGATATATCAAGTATTTTAATGGTGACTATAAAGATACAATTGTTAAAGTTAATATAGGTTTAGATAAAGAGTATTATGTAGATACAGTTAAAGTAGATAAATATAATACAAGTATTATAGTTAATAAACATAATGAATTGACTGATTCTTTTAAACCAAAAGAAATTACTCTATTAGATCATTGTAGTTCTGGAGAAAACTATTTAGCAAAAGAAGCTAAATTAGCTTATGATGAATTATGTGAAGCATCCAAAAAGGATGGAATGCAGTTAGGAGTTAATTCTTCATATCGTAGTCATGAAAATCAAAAGTCACTATATGATTCTTATTTAAAATTATATGGACAAAACTATGTTAATAAGTATGTTTCAGTACCAGGATGTTCTGAACATGAAACTGGATTAGCTCTCGATGTTAAATCATTAAAATCAGATGTTTTTGCTAATTCAAAAGAATATACATGGATGTTAGAAAATGCTTATAAATATGGTTTTATTCTAAGATATCCAAAAGATAAAGAAAAAATAACTGGATATAGTTATGAAGCTTGGCATTATAGATATGTTGGTAAAGAGATAGCTAATTATATAAAAGAAAATAATATTACATTTGAAGAATATAAAGCAATGTTTGATTAATATAAAAAATTTAGGGAGGTTTTGATTTATGGAAGAAAGTGTAACTTTCGATGTCGATAGAGAAGACAATAAATATAAAGTAAATATTTTATACAATGGAAGATTATTATGTAAAAGAGATTTAGCTTTTGCTAATCTAATAGAAAGAAAATTAAGTAGAAAAAAAGTTTATCTATATAATGCTACTTATAAAAATTATAGAACTTCAAGAATTGCTTTCCCATCAGATAATAATAGAGAAGTATATATTGATAGTATTGAAGCAAACACTAAAGAAGAATTATTAGATTCCTTACATAAATTTTCTTTTGGAACTGATGATTTAGATATTGAAGTACCATTAACAGTAAGAGTAAGTGGTATGGAATTTATCTATAGTAATGGTTCTAAAAAAGAAATATCTAAAAAAATAGAAACTGAAAATGAAATAAACAAAAAACTATCGCTTGAAAAAAAGTAAAAAAGAAGATATTATTACTATGTGAATTGCCCCTTAGCCAAGCGGTAAGGCAGGAGACTCTGAATCTTCTATGCACTAGTTCGAATCTAGTAGGGGCAGCCATTAGTAATCTAAAGCATATTAAATATGCTTTTTTAAATTGCAAAAGTATTAAATAATTATTATAATATCAAGTAGAAAGAGGTTTATTATGACAGATAAAGAATTAGCAGAATTAATGTATCCTAACGTAACTAAAACTCCAGAAGATTATGAAAAATTATTTCCAGAGAGAAATCTAAAAGAAGGAGCTGTTGTAACAAGATTTGCTCCAAGTCCTACTGGATTTGTTCATATGGGATCATTAATGACAACATTAGTGGCTAGAAAAGTACCAGATGAAACTAACGGAGTATTCTATTTAAGAATAGAAGATACTGATCAAAAGAGAAGCGTAGAAAATGGTATTCAAGGAATAGTAGATGATCTTAAGAATTTTGATATTGAAATAGATGAAGGTGCTATTTCAGAAACTGAAGAAAAAGGTAATTATGGACCTTATATTCAAAGCAATAGAAAAGAAATATATGATTGTTATGCTAAAAACTTAGTAGAAAGAGGACTAGCATATCCATGTTTTTGTAAAGCAGAAGAATTAGAAGAAACTAGACATTTACAAGAATTAAATAAAGAAAGAATTGGATACTATGGATCTTTTGCTAAATGTAGAAACTTAACTAATGAAGAAAGAGCAGAAAGAATCAAAAATGGAGAAGAATATGTTTTAAGACTAAAATCTCCAGGTGATTATGAAAAGAAAATTGTATTAAACGATTTAGTTAGAGGAAAAATAGTATTCCCTGAAAATGATGTAGATTACATATTAGTAAAAAGTGATGGAATACCAGTATACCATTTCGCTCATGTAATTGATGATCATTTAATGAGAACAACACATGTACTTCGTGGAGAAGAATGGATGAGTAGTGTACCAGTACATGTTCAATTATTTAATTTATTTGGTTTTGATATTCCACAGTATTGTCATTTAGGATTAGTTATGAAGATTGATCCAGAAACTGGTGAAAAAAGAAAATTATCTAAGAGAAAAGATCCAGAAGCTGCGGTTAGTTATTATCATGAAATGGGAATACCTGTATATGCAGTTAAATTATATTTAATGACCCTTGCTAATTCTAATTTTGAAGAATGGTTAAATCAAAATCCAGATAAAGATTATAATGAATTTAAATTCGATTTTAAAAAAATGAGTGCATCTGGTAGTTTATTTGATGTAGAAAAATTAATTAATATATCTCGTAATTATATAAGTAGATTATCTGCTGAAGAAGTATATGATAATTTATTAAAATATACTGAAGAATATGATAAAGAATTCTATGATTTATTAGTTAAATATAAAGATTATACTATTAAGTTATTTAGTATAGAAAGATATCAAAAGAAACCAAGAAAAGATTATTCAATGTATAGTGATATTAAAAATTATACTTGGTATATGTATGATGAATTATTTGCTAAAGAAAAGAAAGAATATGAATGGCAAACAATTAGTGATATGAAAGATATCAAGAATATTTTAACTAAGTATGTTGATAAATATTATGATGAAAATGATGATGAACAAACTTGGTTTGAAAAGATTAAAGATTTAAGTGAAGAATTAGGATATGCTAGAGAAGTAAAAGATTATAAAGAGAATCCTGATAAATACAAAGGACATGTAGGTGATGTTAGTATGGTTATAAGAGTAGCTTTAACTACTAAGTCACAAACACCTAACTTATATTCTTTAATGAATTTGTTTGGAAAAGACAGAATAAAAGAAAGATTTGATTTAATATAAATTTGTGATATTATAAGTTTGTAGGAGGACTATTTATGATGACATATGACCATGTTATAATGTACATCTTATAAATAGTCATGTCTCTTTTATTGAAAAAATAAAACAGGCATGACATTTTTGTTGTGCCTGTATTCATAATCATATGGATATAGGTCTATATGATTTTTTTTGTAAAGGAGTTAACTATGATAGAAATAAATTTTAATAAAGTAACAAAAGACTTTGGATATGGTAAAGTCTTAGATAATATAAGTTTTGAAATAAAGACAGGAGAAATAGTAGCGATAGTAGGAGCTAATGGAGAAGGTAAGTCTACTATTCTAAATTTAATAAACAAGGATGAAGTGCCTACAAGTGGGGAAATAACAATTAGAAATGGTTCTAAGATAGGTTATTTAAAGCAAATAGTTGTAGATGAAAAAGATTTAACAGTAAGAGATATTTTAGATAATAGTGTTAAAGAAATAAAAGATATTGAAGAAAAATTATTAGAATATGAACTTAAAATGGAGAAAGCTTCAAACGAAGAATTAAATAAACTTATTATAAAATATACCAATTTACAAGACAAGTTTATTAATATGGACGGATATTTATTATCTAAAACAATAGGAAAAGTAGTAAATGGTTTTAAATTAAATGATATATTAGATACTAAATATAATAGTTTATCTGGAGGAGAGAAAAGAATAGTTTCTCTAGCTGCGATTATGTTAAAAGGTTGTGACATATTATTACTAGATGAACCTACTAATCATTTAGATATTAAAACTTTGGAATGGTTTGAATCATACTTAAAAAGTACTAATATGACAGTATTAATCGTATCTCATGATAGATATTTCTTAGATAAAGTAACAGATAAAATTATTTACTTGGATAGAGGATCTATAGATATTTATTTTGGTAATTATACTTTTTTTGAAGAAGAAAAAGAAAAACGTTTAATGAATGAATTTGCTACCTACAAAACATATGAAAAAAAGGTAGAAGCAATGAAAGAAGCCATTAAAAGATTGAAAGAATATGGAAGAAGAGCAGATCCAGAAGGTGGTATGTTCTTTAGAAGAGCAGCCTCTATTGAAAAAAGGTTAGAAAAGATGGAAGTAGTAGAAAAGCCAAAAGAAAATAAAGCCTTAAAACTTGACTTTTCTATAGAAAAAAGAACAGGTGAAGACGTTTTAACTATTAAAAAGAAAGATCTATATATAAAAGATACACTACTAATTAAAAGAATATTTATGAATATTTATTATCAAGATAAAGTATGTATTCTAGGAGACAATGGAACAGGTAAAAGTACTTTAATTAAGCATTTGATTAATGTTATTAATGGAGAAATAGATGATACTATTAAAGTAGGTAGTAATGTTAAATATGGATATATTCCTCAAGAAATAGTCTTTGATAATGAAAATGATACAATATTTGAATATACAAGAAGATTTTATTTAGATGAGGACGATAAATTAAGAAGTGCATTATTTCATTTCCATTTCTTTGGAGATGAAATAAATAAAAAGATAGTAAAGTTATCAGGTGGAGAAAAAGTAAGATTAAAACTATTTGAATTAATCGAAAGAAAAGCTAATTTTTTATTACTAGATGAACCTACAAATCACATTGATATAGAAACAAGAACAGTATTAGAAGATGCTTTAAAAGAATATAAAGGTACATTACTATTTGTATCTCATGATAGGTATTTTATTAATAAAGTTGCAAATAAAGTATATGCAATTGACAATAATGAGATAAAATTATATTTAGGTAACTATGATTACTATAAAGAAAAAGTTGGAGAATAAAATGGATTTAAAAATAGAACTAATAAAACATAATGAACCTATCTATAGTTTTTTTAAAAAGAATTGTACATATAATAGAAATAAATTAAGTGATAATTTATCTGAAGAACTATATAATGGTACAAGTATTAATGATATTTTAAAAACTAATGATATAGATAGAAACATATTAGAGGAAGAATATAATCAGTTTATTTTATTCGACTATGTTATAGATCATATTGATGAAGATATTACTATAAATATGTTATTAGAAATGCATAAAATATTAAATAATAATAGAGAAGGATTTAAAAAAAAGCCAAATAAAATAGTATGGAAAACTAATGAGCTTGGTGAAGTAGAAGTACACACTGTTAATCCTCAAGATGTAATAAATGAACTAGAAATATTATTATCAAAGAAGATTAATAATATAAGAGATTTAACTGATTTTCACATAGAATTTGAACATATTCATCCGTTCGAAGATGGTAATGGTAGAATAGGTAGACTGTTATTATTAAAAGAGTCTTTAAGAAATAATATGTTACCTGTAATAATCTTTTATGACACTAGAAGAGATTATCAATTAACATTAACAAGTATTCATGCTAACAAAGGAAAAACATCTAAAGATTTAGAAAGAATACTAGTAAACAATCAATATAAATGTTTAAACGAATTAAATAAGTTATATAATTTAGACTTGTAAAGACATTAAAATAATGATAAGATTTTAATGTCTTTAATGGCTCGTTGGTGAAGTGGTTAACACGCTGCCCTCTCAAGGCAATATTCAAGGGTCCGAATCCCTTACGAGTCACCATTTATAAATATAAAAACCTTGACTTTTCAAGGTTTTTTTGCTATTATAAACAACCGTTACTTAAGGGGTGTTAGTATGAGTGAAATGGAATATGAGCAAAATAAACTAGATATTGCAAAGTCATTAATCAAAAAAGAACTTGATGTACTAGAAGATAGTTGTAGTCAAAACTTAGATTCTTTTGATAAAGAAAGAGATTATTACTATGATACGCTTCCAGAAATGGATGATTATGAAAGAGCCTTTACTGAAATGTTAATTGATACTTCTGCTAGTATGAATAATAATGGTTTGGCCCTTTTAAGAAAACTAAGAAAAGCTTTAGTAAATCCATATAAAGGCAAAATAATCTATGAGATAGATGATGAAGATAATGAATGTTATATAGGATTAACAACAATTGTTGATGATAATATTACAATTGTCGACTGGAGAAGTCCTATCGCAGATTTATTCTACGATTCACCAATAGGAAAAACATCATATGAAGCACCAATAGGAAAAGTAGATTGCGTTCTTAAAGAAAGAAAACAAATAAAAATTAAAGAAGGTAAAGTAATTAGAGTAGTATCTAGTAAAGATCATTTAGATGATGATATATTACAAGAAATATTAAATGAAGCATCATCAGAAAAAATGAAAGATATTATTGGTACTATTCAAAAAGAACAAAATATGGTTATTAGAAATACTAATGACAAGTTAATTGTTCAAGGATGTGCTGGTTCTGGTAAGACATCAGTAGCACTTCATAGACTAGCATATTTACTTTATAAAGATAAAAATAGTAAAGAAGAAAACATGTTAGTAATGTCACCAAATGATACATTCTCAGAGTATATTAATAGTGTTTTACCTAGTATGGGTGATGGACCTGTTGAAGAAAAAACATTTAATGATTTTACTAAAATGTTTGGAAAAGAATTTACTAAAATAGAATCATTTAGAGAATTTATAACTAATTATTATGAAGGTTTATATAATAATGAAGAAGAAAAATCAATAAGATTTAAAATGTCTTCTGAATATAAAAAATCCTTAGATAAATTTATAACTAATTATTTTAACAATATTAAATTTAAAAATGATGTTAAATATAATGGATTAGTATATCCATCTTCATTTTTAAATAGAATGCTAGAATTTCCAAATATTAAAGAATTACCTATTCAAGATAAAGTAGATGAATTAACAGAAATTGTTTATAATAATTTTGCCAAAAAAGATAAAAAAGTATCCAGAAATGTTATTAAAAAAACTATAGAAAAAACTTTAGGTATAGAAAAAATAGATGTTAAAAAATTATATAATTCTTTCTTATCATCTGAAGAATTTACAGCTTATACTAATAGGAAAGAAAAATTAGATAAAGGTGTTCTAAGCTTTCCTGATTCGATTGGCTTAATCTATATGTTTTATGAATTAAAAGGATATCCTAAGAATGTTGATATTCATCATTTAGTAATAGATGAAGTTCAAGATTATACACCACTACAAATGGAAATTATTTGTAAGAAGTATGAAGGTGCATCTATTACCGCTTTAGGAGATGTTAATCAAACAATAAATCCATTCTTTAAATATGATTCTTTAGAAGAGTTAAATAAAATAATAGGTGCTAATTCTAAATATATAGAACTAAATAAAGCCTATAGATCTACAAAAAACATAATGGAGTATTCTAATGAAATTATTAGTAACTCTAATATAGTACCTATTAGAACAAAAGATGTTCCAATAGTATTTAAAGAAGTAGATAAAAAAGATTTAGCTAGAGAATTAGTTACTGATATTGCTAAGTTAAAAGAAGAAGGACAAAATAGAATTTGTATTATTACTAAAGGAATTAGAGAAAGAGATGCTTTATATGAAATATTAAAAGAAGCAGTTCCTAATATAAAAGTTATTAGTAAAGATGAAGATTCCTTTAAAGATGTATCACTATCTACATCATATGATTCTAAAGGATTAGAATTTGATGCAATAATTAATTATAACGATAGAGATAATGAATATGAAGATAGTGATAAATATTTATATTATGTAGCTTCTACAAGAGCAGAACATAAATTGGTTGTATATAATGAACCACATAAAATCAAAAAGATAGGGGGAAAATAAGATGAAGTTTGATTTTAATAATCCAGATACAAGTATTAAATTAAGAAATTTAGTTAATTATTTCGAAGGAAAGGCTGTAGTAAAAAAGACAAATGCTCATAACTATGCAAGAGCTATCAGATTAGAAGAAGCTATGAGTGTTATTTATAGTAAAGAAAATATATATGATAAAGTATATAAATTAGGAAAAATATATGAATCAGCAGTTGAAATATTAATTGAATTTAAAGATTTAGAAAAATATAAAGATGATGAAAGAATAATGCCTATTCGTGATAGAGTTAGATGGGTAGCATCTATTTATAGAGGAATAGAAAATAGACATCTATTTGATGCTGTTAACTATTATCATGATAATAAAGAATTTTTTGAAGATTATAGCTGTGCTAGTTATTTTGTAAAATCATATGTTAAAGATGTTGATAGTTATAATACTAAGAAATTCTTAGATAAAGTAGGATTAAATAAAATGGAATTTGATCGTTTCTTAAAAGTAGTAGATGAATTAGATGCAGATTTATATTCTGAATATCTTAAAAAGGCAGATGAAAATTCTCTAGTTAGAAAAAGTATTGTAATAGAAAAAATTAATAATTTAAAAGAAGGAATAACTACAGGATATAATAAAGACGGAGAAGAATTTGATGTAATCGATGTTTTAAAGAATGTACCATTCTACGAAATAGATCAAGCTAATGAAATAATTAAAGATTTCGAATTAAAGAATGCCTCTACTATTGATATGAAAATGAAAAAGGTTCTAGAAGCAGTTTGTCCTGAAGAAAAAGATTTAATTTGGAAAACTTTAGTTAAATACAAATTAAATAATGGTGGATCTTCATTAAATGAAAATGAAATACTTAACACTAACTTTATCGATGGTAATGGAAGAGAACTAACTATGGATGATAAACATAATATTTTAAATTTCATAAAAGACAATGAATTACCTGAATTATGGCAATCATTTATAATTGTTAAGCAAAAATATTTAGAAGGAACATTAAAGAAAAACAAGACTTTAAAGAAAGATATTTAATCTTTCTTTTTTTTTATTTTATTTAATTAGCAAACAAAGTTGACAAGTGCTAAAATAAGTGCTACTATTTTCTTGTTAACAAGAAAAGTTAAAGAAAGAGGCGTTTAAAAAATGAAGAAAAAAGAATTTAAAGCAGAATCAAAAAAGTTATTAGATTTAATGATTAATTCTATTTATACAAATAAAGAAATATTCTTAAGAGAATTAATATCTAATGCTAGTGATGCTATCGATAAGTTATATTTTAAATCATTAACTGATAAAAAAGTTAAAATAGACAAAGAAGATTTCTTTATTAAAATAGATCTAGATAAAAAGAAAAATACCCTTACTATTACTGATAATGGTATTGGTATGAATGATAAAGAATTAGAAGAAAATTTAGGTACTATTGCTCAATCAGGTTCATTAGTATTTAAAGAAGCAGAGAAAGCTAAAGATAAAGAATTAGATATTATTGGACAATTTGGAGTTGGTTTCTATAGTGCATTTATGGTAAGTGATAAGATTGAAGTAGTATCTAAGAAGTATGGAGAGGATAAAGCTTTCAAATGGGTTAGTTCTGGTAAAGATGGATATACTATTGATGAAACTGATAAAAAAGATCAAGGAACTATTATCACACTACATATTAAAGATGATACTGAAGATGAAGATTATTGTAAGTATTTAGATGATTTTACTATTCAAAACTTAATTAAGAAATATAGTGATTATATTAAGTGGCCAATCAAAATGGATCTAGAAAAAGAAATAGATTCTGATGATAAAGATAAAAAAGAAAAGAAAAAAGAAATAATTACTGAAACTATTAACAGTATGATTCCTCTTTGGAAAAAAGATAAAAAGGATATTACTGAAGAAGATTATGATAGATTTTATATGGATAAATTCTATGATTTTCAAAAACCACTTAAAGTTATTAATACTAAAGTAGAAGGAAATTGTACATATAATTCATTACTATATATACCTAGTAAAGCTCCATATGATTATTATTCTAAAGAATTTGAAAGAGGTTTAGAATTATATTCTAATGGTGTACTAATTATGGAAAAATGCAAAGATCTTTTACCAGATTACTTTAGTTTTGTAAAAGGTTTAGTAGATACACCAGATATTTCTTTAAATATATCTCGTGAAATGTTACAACAAGATAAGCAATTAAAGATGATTGCTAAAAATATTGAATCTAAGATTAAAAAAGAACTTGAAGATATGATGGAAAATGATAGAGAAAAATATATTGAGTTCTTTAAAGAATTTGGTATTCAATTAAAATATGGTATCTATGCAGGTTATGGAAGTAATAAAGATACTCTAAAAGATTTAATTATGTTTTATTCTTCAGAAAAGAAAAAATTAGTTTCTATAAAAGAATATGTAGAAAATATGAAAGAAGGACAAGACAAAATCTATTATGCATGTGGTGAATCAGTTTCTAAAGTAGATTTATTACCACAAGTAGATGCAGTTAAAGATAAAGGATTTGAAGTATTATATTTAACTGAATATGTAGATGAATTCACATTACAAATCTTACAAGATTATGAAGGAAAGAAATTTGCTAACGTATCTACTGAAGCATTAGACTTAGAAACAGAAGAAGAAAAAGAAGAATTAAAGAAAAATAACGAAGAAGCTAAAGATATGTTCAGTATTATGAAAGAAGCTTTATCTTCGGATGTTAAAGATATCAAATTTACTAAAAAATTAAAGAACCATCCAGTATGCTTATCTACTGAAGGACAAGTATCTGTAGAGATGGAAAAAGTTATTAATGCAATGCCTACTAGTGAACAAGTAACAGCAGAAAAAGTATTAGAAATTAATGAAAATCATAAAGTAGTTGAAAAATTAAGACAACTTTATAAAGAAGATAAAGAAGAATTAAAGAATTATGCTAAAATCTTATATGCTGAAGCTAGATTAATCGAAGGATTACCAATAGATAATCCAACAGAGATTAGTAACTTAATGGCAGATATTATGGCAAAATAAAAAGAATCTTAATAGATTCTTTTTTTAATATATTTTTTTATTTAAATCACAACCATTTAATTGTAATTTTATAATTATTTGATTTATTTCACTATCAGTTAATTTAAGATTCTTTAAATCTTTTCTTTTCTTAATCCATATATCACTTATATAAGTAATATCATTATCTTTTAATTTATTAATTATTTTATTATTAATATCTAATTCTTCTATTGGTTTTTCTAAATAACTCTTATTCATAAATATCATGCCTTCTTACAATATTATTCTAAAAATATAAATTTTAATAAGATATCTCTAACTAAATTATAGCACAAAAAAATATTAAAAGCATGTGCAAAAATATTAAATATTTTACAAATAAAAAGTAAACTATTATATAATAATAGTGTCTACTATGATAAAATTGTATTAGAGAAAATAGGTTAATATTATTGAAAGTAATAATTGAGGAATAGAATGAAAACATATTATTTTGACACTAAAGAAAGTATATTTAAAAGAATTAATTATGTAGAATCAGCGTTTATATTTATATTTTTATTTGCTATTTTCTTCATGTTTTTCTACATACTACTAGGTGAGTTTCAAGACTTATTTAGAGCTTTAATTACTTCTTTTATAATCTCTATATTATTTACTTTAGGTAAAATAACAGATAGATTAATTAAAAATAGAGAGTATATTTATGTTGTTCAAAATGATAATTTATTTGTAATAATGTTTCAAGAAGCTTCTTACTATTATGATGATGAATCTATGGATTATGATAAATTTATTAAAAATAAAAGCGATAAATTAATTAGTGATATACTAGTTAATACAGAGAATTATATTGGAGTAGATGTTATTAAAATAGATAAAATTAGTTCATTAAAAGAAAAGGCTAATTATTTTACTTTTCATGGTCAAGGAGAATTAGCATACTGGAAAAGTGAAGGTGGACTTTTTAAGATAGAAAAGTTCGTTTTAGCTTTTAGAAATAGATCAAAGAACTTCATAGTAACTACGGAATATAAAGATTTTGATGATCTATTAGAATATGTTAGGAGGCGTACTAATAATGCAGCATAGAAGTCGAATTTATCTTGGAAATTTAGAAGTATTAAAAGGCCAAATAAAATTAGAAATGGATGAAAAATACTATATAGCAGCAGAAAAGAAAACTGTAGGTAAAATAAAAGACAAAGTCGAAGATTTTGTATTAAAGCATACAAAAAGTTTAACAATTGCTTCAAGTATGCCAAGTGCAATATTTGGTGTGGCAACAGTTGCTAATGTAGTAGGTAGAGTACTATCAGCAGTTGGGCAAGTTGATCCATTACTAAGTGGTGATAAAGTGGAAATGCTAAATGAATTTGCTGTTAATTTTCCTAAATATATAAGTGGTAATGCAGCTAACTTTGCAGCTTTCTTATTATTACCTGTAGGTGTGGTTACCTTACGTGGTTTAGCTAGCTTAGATAAAAAGAATAATTATAGTATTAAGGGTGAATTAATTGATTTACCTACTGTTGCACAGTTTATTTTTGATTTAGAAAACAAAGATGATGAACCAATAAGTGAATGTAGAGAATTCTTAAGAAAAGTAAGTTTAAGAGACAATACTGATAGTTTTAATTTAATGCTAATTGCTAAATTAATTAATTATCGTAAAGATGCTCTAGTAGGAAAAGAAGAAGGTAAAGAAGAATTAGTTAATTTCTTAAAAGAAGTAAATAGTGATAAAATAAATAAGTATAAAGAATTTAAACCAAGTGAAAGTTTTGCTAATAACACTTATATAGAAACTTTTATAGGAAGATTAGAAGAGGGAAGGAGTCTTTAATATGAAAGATAAAGAGTTTTTGGTTAGTAAAGGAGTAAATGTAGATAAAAGTTTAGAATTATTTGGTGATCTTGAAACATATACAGATTCACTAAGAGATTTTCAAAAAGAAATATCAAATAAACTAGCAGACATAGAAAAATATAAGCAAAGTGGAGATATGGCTAACTATGCAATTTTAGTTCATTCTCTAAAGAGTGATTCTAAATATTTTGGTTTTGATAAACTAGCAGATTTAGCATACAATCATGAAATGCAAAGCAAAGCTAATGATATGTACTATGTTTATGAACATTATGATGAATTAATGGAAGAAGCTAACAAAATAGTTAATATAGTAAATGAATATTTAGGAACTGGAGAAGTTGTTAAAGAAGTAGAAGCACCTATAACAAAAGATAAATCTATTTTAGTAGTAGATGATTCTAATATAATAACTAACTTTATTAATAATATATTTGAAGATAACTATAATATTATTACTGCTAAAGATGGAGAAGAAGCCCTTAAAAAATTAGCAGATACTTCACTTAATATTTCTATTATGTTACTAGATCTTAATATGCCTAATGTAGATGGATATGAAGTTCTTAAATATATGAAGACTAATAGAATGGAAAGAGTAAAAGTTGCTATAGTTACAGGTAATGATTATGATGAAGTATCAAAAAAGATTCAAGCTGATGGATATAAAGTTGGAGCTATAGTAGAAAAGCCATTTAATGAAACAAGTTTAAGAAATGCTGTTGATAAATTATTATAAAATAAATTAAAATCTCTTTTAAATAAAGAGATTTTCTTTTATAATTAATTTGGTGATGATTATGAAAAATAAAGGTATTTTAATTCCTATTGGTATTTTTTTTGCAGTACTTTTCTTATATGTATACGAATATAATAAATGGCAAGATATACCATTAGAAGATCCAGGATATGTAGATCCATCTGATAAAGGAACTGAAACTAATATAAAAAAATTAAATGATAATAATGCTAAAGCTTTATATGAGAAAGTTGCTTTTAAAGAAATAGAAAAGAATTATGGTAAATCATTTAAAGATATTTATTATAATAAAGGTGAAATATCTAGTGAGTTTATGATTTATTTAGCTATTCTAAATATTGAAAAGAATAAATTTCAAACAGAATGTAATTTTAAAGAAGAAATTAGTGAAACAGAAGTAGATATGGTAATTAAAGAATTGTTTGGAGTAAAAGCTTATGAAAAAAAATCACTTACTACAGATAATTTGGAAATAGTTTATAGTCAAGGATACTATATAGTAGAAACTAATAATTGTGCTAGTAAACCAATGAATGAAGAATTTATTGGTGGTGAATACTATAGTAATACTATTAAAGATGGTAAATTAATAATTACAGAACTTGCTTATTTAGTATCATTTGGTGAAGATGGGGCCTTACAATACAATTATCACAGTGATGTAACTAAAACTAGTCCAATAATAGGACACGATATATCACTAATAGATAAAACTAAATTTTCTAAATATGATTATATCTTTTCGGTAGATGGAAATAATTACTACTTTGAAGGTGTAACTAAAGTAAAATAAACTCGTTTTAATTAACGAGCTTTTTTGATAGGAGATATCTATGAAAAAAATAATAATATTAATGGTTATTATTTTATTAACTGGTTGTTTTGATAATAGCACTATAGATAATAAAACTGGTTTAGAAATAATAACTCATGAAATAAATGTATATAGTAACACTAAATTATCAGATATAGTTAAAGTTAATAATGGAAGACTATTAGATGATTTTGAAATAGATACAAGTAAATTAAAAGAAGAAAAAATAAAAGTTAAATATGAAATAAATAATACTAAAAAAGAAAGTGTTATTAATATCAAAGTGGTTGATAAAGAACCTCCGATGATTCATGGCTTTTCTACATATAATCATATACTAGGTACTAACTTTACTTTTTATAATGATATATTTATCGCAGATAATTATAGTACTAATTTAAAAAAAGAATTAATTGGAGAATATGATGTTAATGTAATAGGAAGCTACGATGTAACTTTAAGAGTAACTGATGAAAGTGGTAATTATACTGTTAATAATTTTAAATTAAATGTCGTTAATCCAGAACCAAATAATAAAAAGAAGAACGAATTAATTCCTTTAGATAGTTTAGAACCACTAGAAGAAAATACTTATTACATGGTAGATGTATCTAAGTGGGAAGAGAATATTAATTGGAAAAAAGTATATGATAGTGGTGTTCATTACGCCATGATAAGATTAGGTACACAAAAAGGAGTTGGAGGAAATTCTGTTATTGATGAATATTATGCTAAGAATATAAAAGAAGCTAAAAAAGCAGGATTAAAAGTAGGTATCTTTTACTATTCTTATGCTAAAAGTGTTGATGAAGCTAAAGAACAAGCAAAATGGGTAATTGATACTTTAGATGGAGAAGAATTAGATTTAGGAGTAGCTTTTGACTGGGAATGTTATAACCTTTTTAGTGGATATAATATTAACTTACATGATTTAAATAATATAGCAGTTACTTTTTTAGAAGAAATTAAAAAGAGTGGATATAAGTCATTATTCTATGCAAGTAAGAGTTATTTAGAAAATACTTGGGAAGTAAATGAATATGATATTTGGCTTGCACACTATACTAAAAAGACTGATTATAAGGGTAAATATATTATGTGGCAATTTACTTCGAATGCTTCAGTACCAGGAATTCCAAGAGATGTTGATTTAAATATTTATTATCCTAACAAATAATTCTTGATATTAAAGATTATTTGTGTTATTATTCTATTTATCGAAAGCAAGTGAGGAAGACGGAATTTAGTTAATATTTAAGAGAGTCTTGGTTGGTGCGATAAGATAATTAATACTAAATTTAGATCACTTCTGATGTGTTTTATGGATAAGATAAAAACGGTAACGCGTTATAGTTTTGAGTGCATAGATTTTCTATGAATTAAGGTGGTAACACGGTATATTCGTCCTTTGGAGTATATCGTGTTTTTTTATTAGAAAAAACGGAGGTAAATATGAAATTTAAAGAATTAAGTAAAAAGAATACCTATGAAAAAGAAATGGAAATATTAGAAGCTTGGAAAAAAGATGATATCTATAATTTAACAACTGATAATAGAAAGAACTCTAAGGATTGGGTTTTTTATGATGGACCTGCAACTGCTAATGGTAATCCAGGACTACATCATATGGTATCTAAATTCTTAAAAGATGCTTTTGGCAAATATAAAACAATGGATGGATTCCATGTAATTCGTAAAGTAGGTTGGGATACTCATGGTTTACCAGTAGAAGTACAAGTAGAAAAAGAATTAGGTTTTGATGGAAAGAAAGATATAGAAAAATATGGCATATTACCATTTAATCAAAAATGTAGAGAATCTGTATGGAAGAATGTTGATGCATTTAATAGATTAACTGATGAAATGGGTCAATTTATTGATCTTAAAAATCCATATATAACATACGATAATGACTATATCGAAACTGAATGGTGGATTCTAAAAAAATTCTTTGATGAAGGTTTATTTTACGAAGGAGTTAAAATTGTACCTTGGTGTCCTAGATGTGGAACTGGTTTAGCTTCACATGAAGTAGCTCAAGGATATGAAGAAACAGAAGCAAATACAGTATATGTTCCATTTAAGATGAAAGATGAAGATACATATTTCTTAGTGTGGACAACAACTCCATGGACACTTTTATCAAATGTAGCACTATGTGTTAATCCAAATGTTGATTATGTTAAAGTTGAATCTAAAGGATACAATTTTATCGTAGCTAAAGATTTAGCTAATGCTGTTTTAGGTGATGACTATAAAGTATTAGAAACATTCAAAGGAAAAGAATTAGAATATAAAGAATATGAACAATTATTACCATTCTTAAAAGTTGATAAAAAAGGATTCTTTGTAACATGTGCTGATTATGTTACTACAGAAGATGGTACAGGTATCGTTCATATAGCACCAGCTTTCGGAGAAGATGATAACCAAGTAGGAAGAAAGTATAATTTACCATTCTTAAATCCAGTAGGAGAAGATGCTAAATATACTGAAGGACCTTGGAAAGGAATCAATATCTTTGATGCTGATTTAGAAGTAATTAAATGGTTAAAAGAAAATGATAAATTATTTAAAAAGCAAAAAATGGTACACGATTATCCACATTGCTGGAGATGTCATTCACCACTTGTTTATTATTCAAGACCATCTTACTATCTAGAAGTAACTAAGATCCAAGATAAGATAATTAAAGAAAATAAGAAGATCAATTGGTATCCTGATTATGTAGGAGAAAAGAGATTTGGTAACTGGTTAGAAAATATGAATGACTGGGCTATCTCTCGTAATCGTTATTGGGGAACACCACTTCCACTTTGGAAATGTTCATGTGGACATATGGAAATGATTGGTTCTAGAGAAGAACTTAAAGAGAAAGCTATCGAAAAAGTAGATCCAAAAACAATAGATTTACATAGACCATATGTAGATGATATTCATATTAAATGTCCAGA